>Ga0210390_10000981_pt1 | contig 28801 bp, 25 predicted proteins | sample IncBWH11OmetaG_FD_161050 | JGI IMG/M metagenome (GOLD analysis project Ga0210390, IMG submission 161050) | Forest soil microbial communities from Barre Woods Harvard Forest LTER site, Petersham, Massachusetts, United States - Inc-BW-H-11-O ...
GTTTTCGTAGGTGCGCGACGCCGTATTCGCCAATCCCTACCGGCCGCTGTGGGGGGCTGCCGACGAGCCGCCGTGGCCGGTCTACAGGGTAACCTTGGCGAGTGTGCTGCGTGGCGCGGTGACCGCGAAGCTGCCTTACTTCTTCCGGCAGGCGGTCGCGCGGGCCGTCGATTCCAGAGCCGATTTGCGCTGGGGCCCCGACCGGAAAGGGTTTCGACGCCTGTTGCACCCCAACGGCATCTGCCTGACCGGCTTATGGGAAATCACAGGGGAAACCGGCTATTCCGGCTTTTTCCGCGAGGACAGCCGCGCCCTCCTGGTCGCGCGCTACTCGACCTGTTGCAACGCGACCAAGCGTGGCCCCGAGCGCTCATTGTCGCTCGTCGGCAAATTGTTTCCAACGACGGATCCGAACCACGCCGACACGCTGCGCACCGCCAATTTCATCACCCAGGCGGACATTGGCGGCGAGCACACCGGATACATCAACGATGCCGAGCTTCGAAACGCGCCCAACACCACTGCCTGGCGCCGTGGCTTGGGCGCGCCGGTTCTGCTGGTCAGCGGGATCGTGTTTGGCCAGGTCGACAAGAACCCGACGATCCGGCAGCTCTATCAGGTCGCCGAGCTCGGCAAGCCGCAGGGCGAACCGACCCGAACGCCAACCTACATGCGCCTCGTCGTTGCCTCCGACCAGCCGAGAATCGCCGGTGAGGCATTGGATTTTCGCGACGAAATCATGGCCCAGATTTTTGATCGCGGCGATCCCAACCCAAGGCGCAGGCTGACCCTCCACATCGAGGTGACCGATGAAGGATCGACGCACGGCCCCAACTTTTTTCAGCGTCGGACTTTTGCCCACTGGCGACGCATTGGCAGGATGACGTTCGACAATGCGGTCGCGTCGTACAATGGCGATTTCGTCCTCCATTTTACACACCCCACCTGGCGCGACGACCCGAACGATCCCGCGACCGCAACGCGCGTCGATGAACACAAGGTGAGGCGATAACGTCGGCTCGATGGCTTCTCTCCTCCGAGCGCGTCGTCGGACCGATGCGGGATCAGGCGAAGGCACGGCGAAACGCGGCCCACACTTGGCGCTGCGCGTTCATCGCGTCGTCGACGACCGGGACCATTCCCAAGAAACCGTGGATCATGCCCGGGTACTCGCGGTATTCGACCGGCACGCCGGCGCGCCGCAACGCCTCGGCATAGGCCTCGCCGTCGTCGTGAAGCACGTCGAACTCGGCGACGACGACGACTGCCGGGGCGACGCCCTCATGGCTCGCGGCCTTGATCGGCGAGGCGCGCCAATCCTCGGCGTCGGCCGGCGAGCGCAGGTAATGACGGGCGAACCACGCCATCGCGTCCCGCGTCAGCACGCCATAGCCCTGCGCATATTTATTGTAGCTGGCGCCGGACAGCGTGTAGTCGCCGACCGGATAGACCAGCGACTGCAGCCGCAGTTTCGGGCCGCCCGCGTCGCGCGCCGTCAGCGCCACGACGGCCGCGAGGTTGGCGCCGGCGCTGTCGCCATGCACGCCGACGCGGCCGGGGTCGATGCCGAGGCTCGCGGCATTGGCGTGGACCCAGCTCAGGGCGGCAACGCAATCCTCGACCGCCGCCGGGAATTTGTGCTCCGGCCCCATCCGGTAGTCGACCGAGGCGACGACCGCGTCGACACCGGCGCACAAATTGCGGGCGACGAGGTCATGGGTGTCGAGGCTGCCGATGACATGGCCGCCGCCATGGTAATAGACGATCGCCGGCGCCGGGGCCGGCGCGTTGGGCCAGTAAAGCCGCAGGCGGATCTCGCCGGCAGGGCCGGGGATCATGCGCTCCTCGACCCGCGCCACGGGCAAGGGCTCGGCCTTGCGCGCCCGCGCCGTCGCCTCCATCTGGGCGCGCGCCTCGGCCGGCGTCATCGCCTCGATCGGCCGCAATTCGGCCTTGGCCATCGCGTCGAGGACTTGCACGATCTGGGGATGCAGGCTCGGCATCGGCGGGTTCCCTATTGCGCGGCGGCGGCTTGCGCGCGGGCTGCCAGGGCGGGTTTTGCCGGCTCCGGATTCAACTCGCGCAGCCGCGGCATCACTTCACGGCCGAAGAGGGTGATGTTGGCAACCGTGTCGGCGTGGTCGAGATAGCCGCCCTGGCCGAAGAACAGCAAATTGCCAAAGCCCCCGACGCGGTCGTTCAACTCCTTGATCTGTTTGTAAACGTCGTCGGGCGTGCCGGCAAAGCAGGTGGCGCTTTCCATGAACTGGTCGAGCGTCGCGGTCGTGTGGTCGACCGGGTTGCCGTGCCGGTCGCGCACAAACCCGTGGCGCTTGCCGCCGGCCTTGAGCATCGCGACATTGGCACCGAGCGAATTGTAGCCGGGCGGGTTGGTAAAGGGTTCGAGCACGACCGGCGAGGTGCGCACGTAGTCGGCGGCAAGGTTGGCGCGACGCCGCCCCTCCTCGCGGGTTTCGCCGACCCCGATCACCGCGGCATAGGCAAGGCGGTCGGGGCCGGCGGTCCAGCCCAATTCCTGCGCGCGCTGGCGATAGGCCGCGAACAACGGCCCCGCGACCGCCCCCGACAGCAACGTGCCGACGACATGCCCGCGCTCGGCCGCCATCCGCCCGGTCTCGACGCTGGTCCCGGTCATCCACACCGGCGGGGTCGGCTGCTGCAATGGCCGCGGCCAGACGTTGACGTTGCGGTAATGGAAGAACTCGCCCTCCCAATTGAACGGGCCGTCGGTCGTCGACAGCGCCTTCAGGATCAGATCGTGCGCCTCCCAATAGCGGCGCATCAGATTGGCCGGGTTGCTGTTGGCGGGTGCGATCTCGTAGGCGGCACCCTTGACGAGCCCCATTTCGAGCCGCCCGCCCGACAATACGTCGAGCCACGCCATCTCCTCGGCGACGCGCACCGGGTCGGGGCGGTTGGCGATCGGCGTGCCGAGCGACAGGAGGCGCGCGCGCTTGGTCTCGCGGGCGATGATCGCCAGCGCCATCGGCACCGAGATCGTCAGGCAGGTCGCGGTGCTGTGGTGCTCGTTGACCATGATGTCGAGCCCGACCTCGTCGCACAGCGCGAACTCGTCGAGATAACGGTTCAGCAAGCGATGGCCGATCTGCGGGTCGTAATTGCCGTTGGGCAGCACGACGCGCAACGAGCCGCGCTTTAGCCCCTCCTCCCACGCCGGGTGGTAGGCCATCTCGGAAAAATAAAAGACGCGCATGGGCCGATCTCCGCTGTTCCGCGTTGCTCAAAACTTGTCCTGCCCGCTCCGGGCATCCACGTCTCGCGAGCGTCGTCACGGCGCCGGGTAATGGGTGCGCAATGCCTGCCCGCCCGCCTCGGCCGGCTCGGCGTCGATCAGCACAAAGGCGAATACCGCCGGTGCAGCGCCGTTGTTGACCCAGGCGTGCATCGTGCCGCGCTGCACGCAGATGTCGCCCGGCTTCATGTGCACGACTTCGCCGCTGTCGAATTCGAGGTCGCATTCGCCCGACAGCAGGATCGCGTAATCGACGGTCTCGGTGCGGTGCATGAATTTGGGCGCGCCGGGGGCGAACTCGGTGACCCGGATCACGGTGCCGTGGCCGGTGCCGACATAGTTGTAGCGCTTGACAAAGCCGGCGCGCTGTGCCGCGGCGCCCTCGGCCGAGTTGTCGGCCGGCATCTTGTCGGTCGACCAGATCTCGACACCCGAAATGTGCGGCCGGTTGAGCCGCGGGACCGCGCCGAGCCGCTCGTCGGTGGCGACGACGGCCTTGCCGTCCGTGTCATGCCCGGTGACGATCCGCCGTACTTCGAGCGCCATGCACCCCTCCCTTCGGCAAGTCTTATGCTCCGCCGCCACTCTACCGCCGGGGCCGCGCCGCTGGCCACAGCCGCGCTTCCATCGCTCGAAATCCGCGCCGCCGTGGAGTAGGGTCCGTGCGCGATCAAACGAGAGGGCGACATGCGCTTTGGCATCGGGCAGCCGGTGACCCGCAAGGAGGATGCGCGATTTCTGACCGGGCACGGGCGTTATGTGGCCGACATCGATTTTCCCCGACAAGCCTACGCGGTCTTTGTCGTGTCGCCGCACGCGCACGCGCGCATCCGCGCAATCGACACGGCGGCGGCCGAAGCGCTGCCCGGCGTCGATGCCGTGCTGACCGGCGAGGATTGGGCCGCCGACGGGCTCGGCACGCTCGATCCCGAGGCGATGCCCGAGGACATGGGCGGCCCCAAGGGTGTGCGCACCAAGCGCCCGCCCCTGGCCCAGGGCCGCGCGCGCTATGTCGGCGAGCGCGTCGCGGTCGTGGTCGCCGCGAGCGAAGCCGTGGCGCGCGATGCCGCGGAGCTGGTCGCGGTCGACTACGAGGAGCTGCCGGCCGTCGTCAGTGTCGCGCAGGCGCTGCGCCCCGGCGCGCCGCTCGTCCATGACGAGGCCGCCGACAATACCTCGTTCACGATGCGCCTCGGCAACGCCGACGCGGCCGACGCCGCCTTTGCGAGGGCGCATCACGTCGCCCGGCTGTCGCTCTACAACAACCGCGTCACCGCGGTCACGATGGAGCCGCGCGGCTGCCTCGCCGACTACGACCCGGGCACCCGTCGATGGACGCTCTACACCAGCACGCAGAACGTCCACGGTGTGCGCCAGACCCTGGCGCATCACATCCTGCACGTCCCCGAGAGCCGCATCCGCGTCGTCGCGCGCGATGTCGGCGGCGGGTTTGGCATGAAGGGCAACGTCTACCCCGAGGAGGCGATCGTCGCTTGGGCGGCGCGCCGCGTCGGCCGCCCGGTCAAATGGATCCCGACGCGCTCGGAGGCGTTGCTCGGCGACTATGCCGGCCGCGACCAACGCGTCGCCGCGGAATTGGCGCTCGACGCCGACGGCAGGTTCCTCGCCCTGCGCTGGACCGGCTCGCACAATGTCGGCGCCTATATCGAGGGCGCCGGGGCGATCCCGATCATCTTTTCGTTAAAGCTCGCGCCGACCGTCTACGACATCCCGGCGGTGTCGGTGACGAGCAGCCTCGTCTTCACCAACACCGCGCCGACCGTGCCCTATCGCGGCGCCGGCCGCCCCGAGGCCGTTTATATCATGGAGCGGCTTGTCGACCGGGCGTCGCGCGAAATGCAGATCGACCCCGCCGAATTGCGCAAAAGGAACCTGATCCGGCCCGACGCTTATCCGTTAGAGACCCGCACCGGCTGGACCTACGACACCGGCAACTACGCGGCCGCATTGGCGAAATGCCAGGCGCTCGCCGACTGGGAGGGCTATGCGGCGCGCCTCGCGGAGAGCAAAGCCGCCGGCAAATGCCGCGGCCACAGCATCACCTACTATGTCGACAACACCGGCGTCTTCAACGAGCGCATGGAGATGCGCTTCGACCCGTCGGGCGAATTGACGATCCTTGCCGGCACCTTGTCGCACGGGCAAGGGCACGAGACCACCTACGCCCAGATGGCCGCCGACTGGCTCGGCGTGCCGGAAGACAAGATCCACCTCGAGCAGGCCGACACCGACACGGTCGCGATCGGCCGCGGCACCTACGCCTCCCGCAGCATGATGGTCGGCGGCAGCGCCTTGCGCGGCGCGGCCGACGAGGTCGTCGAGCGCGGCAAGCGGTTCGCCGCGCATTTCCTCGAGGCCGACACGGCCGACATCGCCTTTGCCGACGGCGCCTTTACGATCGCCGGCACCGACCGCTCGATGCCGATAGCACAGGTGGCGCAGATGTCGTTCATGCCGGTCGGGCTGCCCTCGGAGCTCGGCATGGGGTTGCAGGGGGCAGGCGCCTTCAACTCCGATCTGCCGAGCTTTCCCAATGGCTGTCACATCTGCGAGGTCGAGGTCGACCCCGAGACCGGCGCCGCCACGATCGAGCGCTACACCGTCATCGACGATTGCGGCACCGTGATCAACCCGCTCTTGGCAAAGGGCCAGATCATGGGCGGGGTGGCGCAAGGTGCGGGCCAGGCCCTGCTAGAGGACGTAATCTACGACGCCGACAACGGCCAGCTGCTGACCGGCACCTTGATGGATTACGGCATCCCGCGCGCCGACACGCTCCCCGCGGTCAACATCGACTTCAGCCCGGTCCCGAGCACGACCAACCCCTTGGGCGCCAAGGGTGTCGGCGAAGGCGGGACCGTCGCCTCCACCCCCACCGTCGTCAACGCCATCCTCGACGCCCTCGCCCCGTTCGGCGTCTCCGACATTCCGATGCCCGCCACCCCCGAGCGCATCTGGCGCTCCCTCCGCGATCACGCACCGGGCTGACACTGCTGCCCGCTCGCAGACTCCAGGGCGCCTTCTGCTGCTGAAAGCTCACATTGGTTAGGCGCCGCTGAGCACGGTGACGCCGAGGCGCTCGGCGGCGTCGCATAAATCGGTGTCTTTGGACGCGAGCGGAATACCGAGCCGCATCGCCAGCTCCAGATAAGCCGCGTCATACGCCGTCAGCTGTTCAGCGCGCGCCAGATCGAGCACACGGCCAAGAGCCCGCGAAGGCGTCTCTTCGTCGACTTCTATGGCCAGGGTTTCCAGCAAAGAAAGGAATTCGCTGCTGCGCGCCGGCGTGATCCGCCCGCGACGCTCGCTCAAAGCCAATACGTTCGCTATTTCGAGATGCCAAATAGCTGGAACCGAGGCAGTCTCGTCCGCAAGTCGATCCAGCACCCGGTCGGTCGCGGCCGTCGCTTCGTTGCGGAAGCACCAGGAGAGGGCGACGGAAGCATCGAGCACCAGGTCCGTCACCGCCGCCCTTCGGTGATGAGCTGCTTGACCGGAACATCTAAGGTTTGACGCTCGCCGAACAGCTTGAGGCGCTCGACTGTTTCGCGCCGCCGATCGGGGCCGACCCGCCCGACCGGCACGAGGCGCGCGACCGGCCGCCCGTGCTTTGTGATCGTGAACTCTTCGCCCCGTGCGACGCGATCGAGCAGCGCTGGCAAATGCGTCTTGGCCTCGTAGGCACCGATGTCCTCAGGCATCTCCGGTTTCCGACCAGTCTCCTACTAGTCTGAAGTTGGTCGAAGTGTCGCCCGTGGTCAAGACATCAGGCGAACCGCTACGAAGCCTTTCAATTGGCCGAGGTTACGGACTATTCGGCCGCGGTTTCGGCGGTGCCGAACATCGGGTAGTCGGTGTCGTCGACAAACGCCTCGTCGCCTTCCGTGGGGACGGCCTCGGCATAGTCGATCGCACCCTGGATGTTGTCGCCCCAGACCTCGCGCGGCAATTCATAGAGCACCTCGACGCCGTAGCCGTTGGGGTCGACGATGTATAGGCTGTGGGTCATGCCGTGGTTGACGCGGCGCTCGAACTTGACGCCCTGGGCGCGCAGCCACGCCAACTGCCTCAGCCACGCCTCGCGGTTCGGCAAGGCGATCGCGATGTGGTTGATCGCGACCGGCTGCTCGAACATCGACCAGTCGGCCGGCGGCTTTGGCAGGTTCGGGTTTTCGCACAGCGCGATATCGTGGTGGTTCATGCGGCCGTCATGGTCGCCCGAGTAAAAGCGCATCTTGCCGTTGCGGCGCTTCGAATAGGCGACCTGTTTGAAGCCGAGGGTCTCGGTCCAGAATTTGTGCGACTCCTCGATGTCGCGCACATTGATGACGAGATGGTTGATGCCGCGCGGGGTGACCGCCTCGTCGGGAATGGTCGGTACGACCGGAGAGGTGCCATCAGCCATCGTCATGCTCCTTCGGCTCGGGACTTCCTACGGTTGAATATAAGCGCGTTGCAGCGGCTTCGCCATCCCGACCGCAGCGGCGCCCATTCCAGGCGCGCGCCGGTTCAATGGACAAACAGCTTGACGACGGCGGCGATTTGCAGCGCGGCCACGACGACGATCTGCCCCTGAACGAAGTTGAGCCGGCCTTCGCGAACAGGTCGAAGGTGGTGAGGACCAATGTCGCGTATGCACAACCCGCCGCATCCCGGCGAGGTCATCAAGGACCATCCCCGGGTTTCGGATAGTAATTCCCACTCTGGTCGCATTCCACTTTTCATCCGGGAAGGGATGAAACGCATGCCGATACCTTACGGCTCGACACCTTAACGGCATCATCGAAGAGAGCAACCGTTCCCGCACGCCACGCGAAGACGCGGCGAACAATTTTTTGGCGTTGGGGCTAGCCGGGTCGCTCGGAGATGTGATCGGGGCTAAGCGTGCCGCGCGGCAAGCGTCCACCTTACCGCGTACACGGCCACGCTTGCCCTAAAGCCGCTACCGCGAGACGGTGAAAATTCTCGTGAAGCTGCCCCGGGTGGTTGCGAAGATAATTCGCAACTACAAGGACAATTTGCCCCAATGAAACACCGCTCGGCGGACACATGGCAAATTCCGACTTTAAGAGCGGCTCCAGCTTTGTTATCGCGGTAATCGCGCCTAGGCACATTGGCGCGTTTTCGAGGTCGTCTGATCCTGCATGTCGATTCGATAGGCTAGGCGGCCCGCCGATGATGTCGGCTGCTGCCATGCAACTGCTGTAGAACAACATGGCGCTCGCGTTGTCCGTTGCTGCGCGAGCGCTCACACTACCGGAGACCAATACGAGCAGGGCCGGAAGTGTGCGGCTCCACGCGCGAGAGCGATGGGGCTTGGCGGAAGGCATAGCCTTATCGCATGCACCGGATCATGCCTACAGTCAATCGTGGCGCGAGCCGGGCTTGGCGCATAACCGGCCACTCATCGAAAGGTAATTGAGCAAATGATGTACGTGGTCGCTTATTTTTTATTTTATGGTTGGGCTGGGTATGTGGATGGACGGTCGCTCCTCAACAAGGAAATGTTTTATATAAGTTGCATGCTCTGTTTTTTGGCCGGTAATCGTTAGTATAATTCTTGGCAGATAGAATAACCCCCATTGAGAACAACGCGGACTAAATGCCGACGTGTTCACAATTGCGTTCGGACAATATTCTTGCCGCCAGGAGCCGGGGACATAGAAGTCGGTGGTACAGGTTCCGGATGCGGAAATGGGTGCTGGGGGAGGGGACAAAGTCTGTCTGAATGTTGTGTTTTCGGCTCGTTACCTCCACGCTGCTGCCGCATACGTGTATTATGACGCTATAACAAGTCGGCGACGGCGTCCCAGTAGCGGCGGATCGCGGCGATGTGGTCGCCGAGCGAGCGCCCGGCGATGCGGTGCAGGTGACCGCCCTCGTAATAATTCGCGAGGGTCAGGTGGGTCACCCCGAGCGATTTCCAGAACCGCACCTCGTCGCGCCATTCGGCCTCGGCCCCGGCACCGGCCGAGACTCGCGTGTCGATGCCGACCGCCGCCGGGTCGCGCCCCGCTTCCTCGACATAGCGGCGCAAGGTGGCAAACGCGGTTCGCGCCTCCTCGCCGGGCGGATAGGCGAGCGGCATCCAGCCGTCGCCCCATTTGGCGCAGCGCCGCAACGTCACGTCGGCATGCCCGCCATACCACACCGGCACCTTGCCCGAAGCCGGGCGCGGGTTGATGCCGGCATCCTCGATCGTGTGCCACCGACCCTTGAAGGCGACATGCGGCTCGGCCCACAGGGCGCGCATGACCTCGACCTGCTCTTCCGAGCGGCGGCCGCGGTTGTGGAAGTTCTCGTTCAGGCCGACAAACTCGATCTCGTTCCACCCGACCCCGATGCCGAGCCGGAAGCGCCCGCCCGACAAGACGTCGAGACAGGCGGCCTGCTTGGCGACCAGCACGGTCTGGCGCTGCGCCAGGATCAGCACCTGGGTCGAGAAATCGCCGATGCCGGTGCAGCCGGCCAAGAAACCGAACAGCACGAAGGGATCGTGGTAGAGATCGGTCGACCGCGCGCGCGGCTGGGTCCAGCCGGGGCGGCTTGCGACATTGGCGCCGAGCACATGGTCGGGTGCGGCGATCCCGTGATAGCCGATCGCCTCCGCCGCCTGTGCGAACTCCCGCAAGGCCGCCGGTTCGCCGCCGATATCGACGATCGGAAGGGCCACGCCGAGCTTCATCTTCACCTCCGCCACCATTGGGTTTGTGCGTCGCCGCGACCATAGCACACGCCGCCGCGCCGGCATGCCTGGCGCTCCGCGCCGCGCAGCCCTCCCCAACCGCCCCGGCGCCCAACCCTCCACCCCGGTGCCCAACCCTATTGTCAACGTAGCGCGAAGCGAGGAACAATCGCTGGCGCAAGACCCGGAAACGGGAAGACCGACAAAACGTTGGGGGGAAGCCAATGCGACACCGCGGTCACGTGATGATTTCGGCGCTGGCGGCGCTGTCCTTGTGGTGCATGGCGGCTGGGCCTGCGTTCGCCGCCGATCCCGAGATCGACAAGCTGCTGACAAGCCCGGTCGGCAAGGACTGGGTGAACAGCGGCGGCAACATGACCAATGAGCGCTACTCGACGCTGAACCAGATCAACACCGACAACGTCAAAGAGCTCAAGGGCGCGTGGATGACCCGCCTCAACGGATCGGGCATCGGCGGCAAGTACTCGGCCGAGGCGACGCCGCTCGTCAAGGACGGGATCATGTACGTCGTCACCGGCAACGACGACGTGTTCGCGCTCGACGCCAAGACCGGCGAAATTCAATGGGAGCGCAAGTCGGGGATCGACCAGAAGATCACGACCGTGTGCTGCGGCTGGCTCAATCGCGGGCTGGCGATGGGCGAGGGCATGCTGTTTCTGGGCCAGCTCGACACCAATGTCGTGGCGCTCGACATCAAGACCGGCAAGGAGGTGTGGAAGACCCCGATCGAGAAATGGCAGAACGGCTATGTCGTCACCAGCGCGCCGCTCTATTACGACGGCATCGTCTACAGCGGCATCTCCGGCGGCGAGTTCGGCACGCGCGGCCGATTGACGGCGCTCGACGCCAAGACCGGCAAGATCCTGTGGCGCGCCTACACCTTGCCGGCGCCGGGCGAGGCCGGCAGCGACACCTGGCCCAAGGACAGCGTGCAGTCGATGCGCGGCGGCGCGCCGATCTGGAACACGCCGGCGCTCGACCCCGCGCTCGGGCTGATTTATTTCGCGACCGGCAATTGCGGCCCCGACTACAACGGGGCGGTGCGCGCCGGCGACAATCTGTACTGCGCCTCGATCATGGCGCTCAAGGCCAAGACCGGCGAATACGTGTGGCACTTCCAGGAGGTGCACCACGACATCTGGGACTACGACGCGGCGAGCCCGGTTGTCCTGTTCGACACGGTCGTCAACGGAGAGCCGCGCAAGGGCATCGCCGAGGCCGGGCGGACCGGCTGGGTCTACATTCTCGACCGCACCAACGGCAAGCCGCTGGTCGGCATCGACGAAAAGCCGGTGCCGCAGGAGCCGCTGCAGCACACCGCCAAGACGCAGCCCTTCCCGGTCGGCGACAACACCGTGCCGACCTGCGCCAAGCCATTGCCCGGCTATGACAAGACCGGCTGCATCTTTGCCGCGTTCTGGGAGACCCCGGTGCTGATCGAGCCCGGCGGGCAAGGCGGGACAAACTGGTCGCCGATGCCCTACGACCCCGACACCGGCTATTTCTATGTGCCCGGGTCCATTCGCGCGAGCACCTTCGTGCGCTATGGCGACACCTACAAAAAGGGCCTGCGCTATGTCGGCGGCACGCAGGCGCCGCCGATCGGGGCGCCATTGGCGGGAACCTTCACCGCCATCGACAGCGCGACCAACAAGATCGCCTGGCAGCAGCAGATGCCGTACCGGATGGGCGGCGGCGGAGGCTCGTCGGTCACGGCCGGCGGCCTCTTGCTGCGCGGCGAGCCGGACGGCAATTTCGTGGCGCTCGACGCCAAGACCGGCGCGGTGTTGTGGAAGTTCCAGACCGGGTTTGGGGCCGACGCGCCGCCGATCGCCTACCAAGTCGACGGCGACCAGTACCTGGCGATCGTGACCGGCGGCAACTCGATCCAGGGCAGCGCCAACGGCGACGCGGTCTGGGCGTTTTCGCTAAAGGGCCAGCTGACGCCGCTCTATCCGCCGCCGCCGCCATTGACAACCGCCGGCCCCGGTGGCCCGATCGCCAACGGCGTCGACAAGGTCAAGATCGCCGACCTCAATGCCGAATACGCCTATTTTCCGGCGCGCACCGAGGTCAAGGCGGGGACCGCGGTGACCTTCACCAATCTCGGCGACCTGCCGCATACGGCGACCGCCGCGGCGGGCGATGCCGGCAAGTGGGACACCGGGCTGCTCGCCAAGGGCCAGTCGAAGACGATCACCTTTACCGAGCCCGGCATCCATTACTACATCTGCACGATCCACCCGTGGATGTACGGCGCGGTCATCGTCCACCGCTAGCGCAGTTTTCGGCCGGGTCGACGCACTCGGCACGCATCACCCCCACCCCGGCCCGCCCCCATCGAGGGGGCGGGAGTACAAATGGAGCGCTGACGGAGGGCTTCCCCCTTGATGGGGAAGGGTTTGGGAAAGGGTGAGCGCGGTGCAGTTTGATCGGAAACCGCGCGAGCGGTCCGATCGAAACGCTTGCTTCCCAAGCGTTCCGTGAATCCGCCCGCCCTATTAACAGGTTGGTGTTGCGATTGAGCCAACGCATGAGACTCATCCGTTGGCATCCCTCCGCTAGCGGCCGGCGGTTTCGGCGAGCGCCTGCAGCTTGGCTTGGGCTATGGCCTGGTCGCGCTCGAGGCCGTTGAGCTCGGTCAACAGGCGCTCGCGATCGGTGCCCGCGGCGCGCGCGACCTGCTCGCGCAGGCTCGGCAGATTACCCTGGACGACCTGCAGCTCCGCCTCGACGGCGGCGCGGTCGAGTTCTTCCGGCGCGATCGCTTCGTTGGCGAGAACGGTGCAGCGCTCCGACGTCACCTCGGCAAAGCCGCCGACGACAAAAATCCGCCGCGTGACGGTCTGCCCTTGGTAAACGTCGATCGTCCCCGGCCGGATCGTCGAGATGAACAGCGCGTGACCGGGCAGCACGCCGAAATTGCCTTCGGTGCCCGGCACCACCACCATGTCGACCATCTCCGAGACCACCATGCGCTCGGGCGTCACCAGCTCAAAGCTGACCTGGTCAGGCATGCGCGCGCCCGCTCGTCGTCACCACGAACCCCCTCGCTTCTTCGCTGTCACGCGGCTTCCGCCGCCATCTTGCGCGCCTTGTCGACCGCCTCCTCGATCGTGCCGACCATGTAAAAGGCGCTCTCGGGCAGGTCGTCGTGCTCCCCGGCGACGATCCCCTTGAAGCCCTTGATCGTGTCCTCAAGACTGACCAGGACGCCGGGCGTGCCGGTAAACACTTCGGCGACGTGGAACGGCTGCGACAGAAAGCGCTGGATTTTGCGGGCGCGGGCGACGGTCAGCTTGTCCTCTTCGGACAATTCGTCCATGCCGAGGATCGCAATGATGTCCTGCAACGATTTGTAGGTCTGCAGGACGCGCTGCACGTCGCGGGCGACCTGGTAGTGCTCGTCGCCGACGATCCGCGGATCGAGCATGCGCGAGGTCGAATCGAGCGGGTCGACCGCCGGGTAAATGCCGAGCTCGGCGATCTGGCGCGACAGGACCGTCGTCGCGTCGAGATGCGAGAAGGTCGTGGCGGGTGCCGGGTCGGTCAGATCGTCGGCGGGGACGTAGATCGCCTGCACCGACGTGATCGACCCCTTTTTCGTGCTGGTGATGCGCTCTTCCAAGGTCCCCAGATCGGTTGCCAAAGTCGGCTGATAACCCACCGCCGAGGGAATCCGCCCGAGCAGCGCCGACACCTCGGACCCCGCCTGGGTAAAACGAAAGATGTTGTCGACAAAGAACAGCACGTCCTGGCCTTCCTCGTCGCGGAAATATTCGGCGACGGTCAACCCCGACAGGCCGACGCGCGCCCGCGCCCCGGGCGGCTCGTTCATCTGGCCATAGACGAGCGCCGCCTTCGAGCCCGGCCCGTCGGGGTTGATGACGCCCGATTCCATCATCTCGTGGTAGAGGTCGTTGCCCTCGCGGGTGCGCTCGCCGACCCCGGCAAAGACCGAGTAGCCGCCATGCGCCTTGGCGATGTTGTTGATCAGCTCCATGATGATCACGGTCTTGCCGACCCCGGCGCCGCCAAACAGCCCGATCTTGCCGCCTTTCGCGTAGGGCGTCAGCAGATCGACGACCTTGATCCCGGTGACGAGGATTTCGGCCTCGGTCGACTGGTCGGTGAATTCGGGCGCGGAGCGGTGGATCGGCGCGCGCAGCTTGGTCTCGATGGGGCCGCGCTCGTCGACCGGCTCGCCGATCACGTTGAGGATGCGCCCCAAGGTTTCCGGCCCGACCGGCATCATGATCGGCTCCCCGGTGTCGATTGCCTGGGTCCCGCGCACGAGCCCGTCGGTGGTGTCCATCGCGACCGTGCGCACGACGTTCTCACCGATCTGTTGCGCCACTTCGAGGACCAGCTTGGCGCCGGAGCGGTCGACATGCAGCGCGTTCAGGATCGCCGGCAATTCGCCGTCGAAATGCACGTCGACGACCGGGCCGATGACCTGCGTGATCGTGCCGATGCTGTTTCTTGCCATGTTCAGGAATGCCCTCGTCTGATCCGGCTCGACGGTTGTCAAATCGCGATTGTCAAATCAGGCGGCGCGCAGCGATTCGGCGCCGGAGATGATCTCGATCAGCTCCTTGGTGATCGCCGCCTGGCGGGTGCGGTTGTAGTTCAGGGTCAGCCGGGCGATCATGTCGCCGGCGTTGCGGGTGGCGTTGTCCATCGCCGTCATGCGCGCGCCCTGCTCGCTCGCCGCGTTTTCGAGGAGTGCGGTATAGATCTGCACGGCGAGGTTTTGCGGCAGCAGCTCGCCGAGGATTTCCTCTTCAGACGGCTCGAACTCGTACACCCCGGCGGTCGCCGCCGACACCGCCGCCGCCTCGCCCTCGGCCTCGACCGGAAACGGGATCAGCTGCTGCACCGTGACGATCTGGGTGATTGCCGAACGAAAGCGGTTGTAGACAATCGTGCAGGCGTCGAACGAGCCGGCGCGAAACAGCACCAGGATGCGCTCGGCGATGTCGTGCGCCTCGTCGAACGACAGATGGCGCCGCCCGACATCGGTCAGGCTGTCGTGGATCATCCGGCCATAGTCGCGGCGCAGCCCGTCGCGCCCCTTGCGCCCGATGGTGAGGATCATGACCCGCTTTCCGGCGGCCTCGAGCTCGCGGATGCGGCGGCGCGCCTCGCGCAGGATCGACGCGTTGAACCCGCCGGCGAGGCCGCGGTCGGAGGTCGCGACGACGATCAGGTGGGTGTCGTCGTTGCCGGTGCCGACCAGCAGCGGCGGGGCGTTGGGCAGCCCGGACATGCGCGCGGCGAGCGAGGCAAGGACGCGCTCCATGCGCTGGGCGTAGGGGCGCGCCGCCTCGGCCTGCTCCTGCGCCCGGCGCAGCCGCGAGGCGGCCACGACCTTCATGGCCGCGGTGATCTTCTGCGTCGACTGGACGCTGCGGATGCGCAGCCGCAAATCCTTCAGGCTCGGCATCGGCGCCCCGCGCTTTTAAACCTCGCGGCATCGCAAAACCCGTCATTGCGAGGAGCCGCAGGCGACGCGGCAATCTGGACCCAAGTATGCGCGACCGGCACGAGATTGCTTCGCGCAGCCTGTCCTCGGGCGGCGCGCAGAGCCGACCCGTGGGCTCGCAATGACATCGTCATGTTACGTGACAATACTCACACGAAAGTCTTGACGAAGCCGTCGAGGACCTCGACGAGCTCCTTCTCGACCTCGGGCGTCACTTCCTGCTTGTTGCGGATCGTCTCGAGCAGGTCGGGGTGGCTCGCTCTGATCTCGCCGAGCAATGCCTGCTCAAAGCGGGTCACCGCACCAACCTCGACCCGGTCGAGATAGCCGCGGGTTCCGGCAAAGATCACGATGACCTGCTCCTCGACCGGCATCGGCGAGAATTGCGGCTGCTTCAGCAGCTCGGTCAACCGCGCGCCGCGCGCCAGCAGCCGCTGGGTCGAGGCGTCGAGATCGGAGGCGAACTGGGCAAAGGACGCCATTTCGCGATACTGCGCGAGCTCGAGCTTGATGCGCCCGGCGACCTGTTTCATCGCCCTGATCTGAGCTGCCGACCCGACCCGGCTGACCGACAGCCCAACATTGATCGCCGGCCGGACCCCGCGATAGAACAGCTCGGTCTCGAGAAAAATCTGGCCGTCGGTGATCGAGATCACATTCGTCGGGATATAGGCCGACACGTCGCCGGCCTGGGTCTCGATGATCGGCAACGCGGTCAGCGAGCCGGCGCCGTGCTCCTCGTTCATCTTGGCGGCGCGTTCGAGCAGCCGCGAATGCAGGTAGAACACGTCGCCCGGATAGGCCTCGCGCCCGGGCGGGCGGCGCAACAGCAGCGACATCTGGCGATAGGCGACCGCGTGCTTCGACAAATCGTCGTAGATGATCAGTGCGTGCATGCCGTTGTCGCGGAAAAACTCGCCCATCGCACACCCGGCATAGGGTGCGAGATACTGCAACGGCGCCGGCTCGGATGCGGTCGCGGCCACGACGATCGAGTAGTCGAGCGCGCCGTAATCCTGCAACGTCTTGACGATCTGCGCGACCGACGAGCGCTTTTGCCCGACCGCGACATAGATGCAATAGAGCTTGACCCGCTCGTCGGTGCCGGCATTGGCCGGCCTTTGGTTCAGGACGGCGTCGATCGCGACGGCGGTCTTGCCGGTCTGGCGATCGCCGATGATCAACTCGCGCTGGCCGCGGCCGATCGGCACCAGCGCGTCGATCGCCTTCAACCCGGTCTGCACCGGCTCGTGCACCGAGCGGCGCGGCACGATGCCCGGGGCCTTGACCTCGACCCGGGTGCGCTTGACGTCGACCAGCGGGCCCTTGCCGTCTATCGGCTCGCCGAGCGCGTCGACGACGCGGCCCAACAGCCCGCGGCCGACGGGCACGTCGACGATCGCGCTGGTGCGCTTGACGGTGTCGCCCTCGCCGATGCCGCTGTCCTCGCCAAACACGACGACGCCGACATTGTCGCTTTCGAGGTTCAGCGCCATGCCGCGCACGCCGTTTGGGAACTCGACCATCTCGCCGGCCTGGACCTGGTCGAGCCCATAGATGCGGGCGATGCCGTCGCCGATCGACAGGACCTGGCCGACCTCGGCGACATCGGCCTCGCTGCCGAAATTGGCGATCTGCTGCTTCAGGATCGCCGAAATCTCCGCCGCACGGATTTCCATCGTTATTCCTTCAACCCACGGATCCCAGCCTATGCCTTCATCGCCAATTGCAGGCGGCGCAATTTGCTCTCGACCGAGGCGTCGACCATGCGCGAGCCGACCTTGACAATCATGCCGCCGATCAGCCGCGGGTCGACCCGCGCTTCGACAGACACCCGGCGGCCGACGGTGCGGCGCAAATGCTCGCTCAACGCGCCCAGCTGGGCTTCGCTCAGCGGCCGGGCGGCGACGACTTCGGCGGTGACCTCGCCGCGCCGCGCCGCGAGCATCGCGAGAAACCCGTCGATCATCGCCGGCACCGCGAAGAGACGCCGGTTGCGGGCGACGACCGCGAGGAAGTCGCGGACGAGAGGCGACAACTCGGCGCGCCCGGCCAACGCCGCGACCGCGCGCCCCTGGTCCTGCCGCGACAGGACCGGGCTGCGCACGAGGCGCATCAAGTCGGCGCTCGCCGCCAGCATCGCGCGCAACTGGCGCAGGTCGCCCGCGACCTCGTCGAGCGCACGGCGCTCGTCGGCGATGTCGAACAGCGCCGTCGCGTAGCGCGCGGCGAGGGCTGACACGCCTGTCGTTTCGGAAGCCAATGTACAGCAGTCCTCGTTGGCCGCACCGGGCGAGACGCCGCAGCAGCGTTCCGTCATGGTTTTGGGATCGCGCCCGGCCACCGCCGCCGGGCAAAGCCGCCGGCCGGTTCCCTAACACAGCCCCGAACCCCGTGCAACCATCGGCTGTCGCTGACGAATCGCGTTGCGCGATGCCGGTTGTCGTGACGGAAAACTGTACCACCTTGATCCGCCCGCCCGCGGGTGCCTCACCGCGAGCGGATGCAGAGGACCAAACCCAATTGCTTCACCACAGCCATACTTTGAGTAGGTGCCGTACTCGACATACATAATCTGGTAACTGAATCTTGGAGATGCTAAGGGAGGTTCGAGCGTCCTGCCTTAAGACGTCTGAAGAGGGATCTCCCATCGGTATATGCTTGACCTTTGCGATCCCGTATTCGTATATGAGAACAAAACCGAAATCCGGAGCGGAGCAGCCTCTCGTGAAGCAGCGGAACACCAACCAGCCGACGCCGTCGCGTCCCCGGCAGCCCCTTTTCCAATGGCTTGACGTCCCGGACACACCGATACCAGCAACGCCCTCGATTCCCGTGTCTGCCTCTGTCGATCTTCAAAATTTCGCGTCCGGGCGGCGGTTCGGGACAATACTCGCCGATCCGCCGTGGCGCTTTACCAACCGCACCGGGAAAATGGCCCCGGAGCATCGCCGGTTGTCGCGCTATGGCACGCTAACGATGGGCGAGATCGCCGCGCTTCCGATCTCGGCGGTCGCGGCGCAAACCGCCCACCTTTACCTATGGGTCCCGAACGCGCTTCTACCCGACGGCTTGCAGGTAATGTCAGCGTGGGGGTTCCAGTACAAAACCAACATCGTCTGGCACAAGCTTCGTCGAGATGGAGGTTCGGACGGACGCGGGGTCGGATTTTATTTCCGCAATGTGACCGAGCTGATCCTCTTCGGCATTCGCGGCAAAAATGCGAGGACGCTGCGCCCGGGGCGACGCCAGGTCAATTATTTGGGTACCCGTAAGCGCGAACACTCCCGTAAGCCAGATGAGCAATACGAGATTATTGAAGCGTGCAGTCCAGGTCCCTGGTTGGAGGTTTTTGCAAGGGGCAAGCGAGATGGTTGGCAATCTTGGGGCGACGAAGCTATCGACGATTATCAGCCAACTTGGTCAACCTATGACCATAACTCGGCAACAGATCGTCGGCTGCTGAGGGCCTAGCAAGAACAAAGAAGCCACCCTGCGGCTACGGCCTTGGGCCAGCCCCGACATCTTCGACGTAGAGTTGCTGTGAAATCGCAAACGTGAGCACAGGGCAACCCCCGCCGCCCCCACCGTCCAGTCGCGGGACAAGCTTTTCGTGGTGAGTGGTTGCCTGCCCGTAGGAAGCTCCTTTCCCGAGCCGATTGAAAATTCCTTGGAGCTCAGAACCGCGTGTCACAATTACGCCGACATCGATCGCTCGTAGCTCAAATAGAAGCCGGAAATTATTGAGATCACGATCAAAGAACGGATCTTTATTGTTCCACTCGACCTCAAGTGCAACGCGGCCCTTAAAGCAATCCACGCGGTGCGTCGGGCTTTCAAATCGTCGATCGTCAATCAGGATCGCGGTCGCAAAGCCCTTCTCTTGCCAACCGCGCGAGTAAAACGCGCTATCCAGGCGGCGCGAGATGAGCGAGCGATTGCCGCCTTGGGCTCGTATCTCGGATTCAAGTAGTCGGAACTCGCGCAGCACGGCGAGAATGTCCGCCCACTCTGCCGGACAGGCTGTCTTCAAAATACCGGCGGCATTTCGCCACTCATGGACATGATAGAGCTGCTGAAGATCAGTGGGCACAAGGTGGAGGGTGGCCATCGCGTAAAGTGCTGCATTCGGCACATCAGGTCTAGCTCCTACCCGCGCCTTCTGCACCATTCCCTAGTTGGGTCACAACCGCCGCGACATAGCGGAGCGGGCGGGCGGCAACTCCGGACCCCGAAATTCTACAGGAAGCTGTAGGGGTCGATGTCGATCTGGAGCCGCGCCGAGCCGCCAAGCCGGACGCGCGACGCCCAGTCGTGGACCAGCGCCTGCACCCTGACGTCGCGTTCAGCCTTGACCAGAAACCGCCGGCGGTGGCGGCCGCGCAGGATCGCCAGCGGCGCCGGCGCCGGCCCGAGGACGGTGACCCCCGGCAATTGCGGTGCGGCGCGGGCGAGCGCGCGCGCGGCGAAGTCGGCGGCTTCGGCGTCGGCGGCGCTGACGATCAGCGCGGCGAGCCTGCCAAACGGCGGGAGTCCGGCATCGCGGCGCGCCGCCGCCTCGGCTTCGAGAAACCGGTCGCGGTCGCCCGAGGCAAGCGCCTGCATGACCGGCTGGTCCGGCATAAACGTCTGGACCAGCACCCGCCCCTTGCGCTCGGCGCGGCCGGCGCGGCCGCCCACCTGGTGCAGCAGCTGAAAGGTCCGCTCGGCCGCCCGCAGGTCGCCGCCGACGAGTCCGAGGTCGGCGTCGACCACCCCGACCAGGGTCAGCATCGGAAAATGGTGGCCCTTGGCAACAATTTGGGTCCCGATCAAGAGATCGTAGCGGCGCTCCGCCATGGCCCGCGCCAGCTCGGCCGCGGCGCGCGGCCCGGTCAGCACGTCGCTGACCATCAGCGCCGACCGCGCCGCCGTAAAGCGCTTCGACACTTCCTCGAGCAGCCGCTCGACCCCCGGGCCGCACGGGGCGAGGGTGCCCGTCGTCATGCACTCCGGGCATAATGGCGGCACCGGCTCGGCATGGCCGCAATGATGGCATAGCAGGCGCCGGGTAAAGCGGTGCTCGACCAGCCACGCGCTGCAGTTCGGGCATTGAAAGCGGTGCCCGCAGGCCCGGCACAGGGTCAGCGGCGCATAGCCGCGGCGGTTCAAAAACAGCAGCGCCTGCTCGCCCGCGGCAAAGGTTTCGGCCAGTGCCGCGACGAGCGGCGGCGACAGAAAGCAACCGCTTTCGATCCGCTCGCGGCGCAGATCGACGAGACGCACCTCGGGGAGCGCCGCATCGGCGTGGCGCCGCGGCAGCGCCACCCGCTGATAGCGGCCGCGCGCGACATTGACGACGGTTTCGAGCGACGGGGTCGCCGACACCAGCACCACCGGGATGCCGGTCAGCGAGCCGCGTAGCACCGCCATGTCGCGCGCCTGGTAGCACACGCCGTCCTCCTGCTTGTAGGACGGGTCGTGCTCCTCGTCGACGACGATCAGCCCGAGCTCGGCAAACGGCAGGAACAGCGCCGAGCGCGCGCCGACGACGACCGATGCCCGGCCGGCGGAGACCGCGCGCCAGGTGTCGCGCCGCTCGGCCCGGCCGACCTCGGAATGCCATGCGGCCGGAGCGACGCCAAAGCGCGCCCGAAAGCGCTCGAGCCACTGGCTGCCGAGCGCGATTTCGGGCAGCAGCACCAGGACCTGCCGGCCGGCCGCGAGGGCGGCGGCGACCGCGGCGAAATAGGTTTCGGTCTTGCCCGAGCCGGTAACGCCGTCGAGCAGGGTCACGCCAAACCCGCCCGCCTCGACGCGGGCGACGAGCCGACGCGCCGCGGCGGCCTGGTCGGCGGACAGCGCCGGCCCCACGGCGCGCCAGTCGGGCGGCGCGGGCATCGGCGGCTCGGCTGGCAGCACGCGTTCAGCGACGAGCCCGCGGGCAACGAGGTCGCGCACGACGCCGGCGCCGCAGCCGGCCTCGCGCGCCGCCTCGGCGACGGGTAGCGCCGGGCCGCGCGACAGCGTTTCGAGCACCCGGCGGCGCGCCGGGGTCAGCGCCGCGCCGCCCGCGTCGGTGGCGGCGAGTGCGGCAAGCCCGGCCGGCGCGATCGTGCAAACCCGGTGGGGCCGCGGCGGCTCCAGCGCTTCGGGCACGCTGATCGCCATGCGCAACACCGCACCCGCGGGCGCCATCGTATAGCCCGCGACGCGCTCGACGAACCGGCGCAGGCTCGCCGCCAGCGGCCGCAGCGGCAGGATTTCGGCGACCGGCCGGAGCCGCTCCGGCGCGAGGTCTGCCGCCTTCCCCGCCCCCTCCCCGTCTCCGGCTTCGTCCCACACGACGCCGACCAGACGACGGTTGCCGAGCGGCACCCGCACGAGGCTGCCGGGCGCCGGCGCCGGCGCGCCGTCAGGGATCCGGTAGTCGAGCGCGTCCGGCAGCGGCAGCGGCAGCAGCACGCGGACGCGCCGCGCGCCGGCGGCGCCGGGCTCGACATCGTGATCGGCGTTAACCGGCGAAACCGCCGCCTCGGAACTGGCATGGCGCTCGGGCATCGGCTAAACTCGCTGTCGGTCGGGTCGCCGGCAAGCGCTGTCCGAGTGGCGCTTGCGACCATGCCGGCGGGCCATTTCGGGGTTGGGTGCAGGTGGGTTTCGGATGATCGGGTTTGTCGCTGCTTCCGTTGTGATCGGCCGCCGGCACCGCCGCGCGGCGGCGCGGAGCCAGTGATGGCCGACCGCCCGCAGGACCAGCCTAAGCCGCTCGGGGGCGCCGAGCCGGCGCCGGGCGGCCCGGGCGCCACCCGCGCCGCCGACGTGATCGCCTATTTGCGCGAGCACCCCAATTTTCTTGAAAAGCACCCCGACGCGCTGCATCTGCTGCGGGCACCCAGCCGCGATGCCAACGACGGCGTCGTCGACTTTCAGCATTTCATGCTCGAGCGGCTGCGCGGCGACCTGCAACGGGTACGCCACGAGCAAAAAAACCTGATCGCGCTGAGCCGCGGCAACCTCGCCAGCCAATGCCGAGTGCACAAGGCGGCGCTGACGATGCTGAAGGCGACCAGCTTTGAGCATCTCTTACAGATCGTCACGACCGACCTCGCCGTCCTGATCGATGTCGACATCGTCACGCTCGGCATCGAAAGCACGGCGGCGCGCACGACGCGGCTGCCGCTGCCCGGCATCCACCTGCTGCGCGCCGGGATGGTCGACCACCAGCTCGGCCCCGACCGCGACGTGTTGCTGTGCACCGACATCAAGGGCGACCCGACCTTGTTTGGCGCGGCCGCCGGGCTCGTCCGCTCGCAGGCGCTGCTGCGGCTGTCGTTCGGCCGCTCGGGGCCGGCCGGGCTGATGTGCATCGGCACCCGCAAGCCCGGCACCTTTCATCCCGGGCTCGGCACCGAGCTACTGGGGTTCCTCGCGCGCGCCGTCGAGATCACGATCGCGCAGTGGCTCGAACGCGGCCGGTGAGCGCGCCGCCGCCCGCCGCCGACGGGGCAGCGAGGCGGCGGGGCGGGCCGGCCGACCGAACCCCGAATTTCCCCGCCGTGCCCGAGCCGGTGCCGCTGGCGCGGTTTTCGGCGGCCGACGATTTGCGCGCGGCGATCGGCTTGTGGTTCGCGTGGTTGTCGGGCGAGCGGCGGGCTTCGCCGCACACCGTCGCCGCCTATGGCCGCGACTTGGCCGCGTTTCTCGATTTTCTGACCGCTCATCTCGGCGAGGTGCCGGGCCTCGCCGCGGTCGATGCGCTGCGCACCGCCGATTTCCGCGCCTATCTGGCGCGCCGCGCCGGCGACGGGGTCGAGCGCCGCTCGCTGGCGCGAAACCTGTCGGTGCTGCGCGGCTTTGTGCGATTTTTGCAGCGTCGCGGGTTTGCCGTGACAACGGCGCTCGCGGCGTTGCGCGCACCAAAATTGCCGGTCGCCGTGCCCAAGCCGCTGACCGTCGACGACGCGCTCGCCGCGGTCGCGACGGCCGGCGAGCCGGCGCGGGCGGAATGGCAAAAAAGGCGCGACGCGGCGCTGCTGGCGCTGCTTTACGGCTGCGGCTTGCGGCTGTCGGAGGCGCTGGGGCTGAGCCGCGGCGAGGCGCCGAGCGGCGACCTGCTGACCGTCGTCGGCAAGGGCCGCAAGACGCGGCAACTGCCGGTGTTGCCGGCGGTGCGCGAGGCGCTTGCCGCCTACCTCGCCGCGTGCCCCTACCCGGTCGGCGCCGACGGGCCGCTATTTGTCGGCGCCCGCGGCGGGCCGCTGCATCCGCGGATGGTGCAGCGCCAGATGGAGGCGGTGCGCCGTGCTCTCGGGCTGCCGGCGACGGCGACGCCGCATGCGCTGCGCCACAGCTTTGCCACCCACCTTCTCGCCGCCGGCGGCGACCTGCGCGCGATCCAGGAACTGCTCGGCCATGCCAGCCTGTCGACGACACAGCGCTACACCGCGGTCGAGACCGAGCGCCTGCTGGCAATCTACGACGATGCCCACCCGCGCGCCCGGGCCACACATTAGGGAACGGCAATCGGGTCCGTGGGGCCAAAGGAGGGGAATTTGGATCTTGGTCTCGCCGGGAAGAAGGCGATCGTGACCGGCGGGTCGCGCGGCATCGGCCGGGCGATCTGCGAGCTCCTTGCCGAGGAAGGCTGCGACGTGGCGCTGTGCGCGCGCGGCGAGGCCGGCGTCGAGGAGGCGGTGACGGCACTCGCCGGCAAGGGCGTCAGGGCGCACGGCGGGATCGTCGACGTCGCCGACACCAAGGCGTTGCGCGGCTGGGTCGCGACCGCGGCGGGGCAACTCGGCGGGCTCGACGTCTTTGTCGCCAATGTCAGCGCGTTGGCGCAGGCGATGGACGAGGATTCGTGGCGCCGCAGCCTCGAGATCGACGTGATGGGCACCGTCGCCGGGGTCGAGGCCGCGCTGCCGCTCCTCGAGAAGTCCGCCGCCGGGTCGATCGTCGTGCTCGGCACCACCGGGGCGGTCGAGATCGCCGGCGCGCCGCGCCCCTACGCCTCGGTCAAAGCGGCACTCGTGCCCTACGTCAAAGCGCTCGCCCGCAACCTCGCGCCGAAGGGTGTCCGCGCCAACATGGTCTCGCCGGGGAACGTCTATTTTAAAGGCGGCGTGTGGAACATGGTCGAGGAGAACAGCCCCGACGTTTTCAAGACGATGCTGTCGCGCAACCCGATGGGCCGCATGGGCACGCCGCGGGAGGTTGCGAACGCCGTCGTCTTTCTCGCCAGCCCGCGCGCCAGCTTTATCACCGGCACCAACCTGATCATCGACGGCGCCTTGACCCAGCGCGTCCAGTTCTGACCAAACACCGCAAATGAGCGGAAGCGCTCCAACTCTGACTTGACGCCGGCGGCTTGCAACCCGGACTTGATCCACGGCTGTCCGGTTCCGCAAAAGCGATTGCAGGCTAGTTCAACGCGTCTACCCTCAGTCATTACCGGGCTCGTCCCGGCGCGGGAAAGGGCCGCTTGTCGCGGCCCTCGCCAAAGAGCGCTAGATGCGGCGCTGATTGTAGCGGGCGCGCTCCGCAGCAATTTCTTCGGGGGTGTAGGGCGGCGCGCTTTCGTCGAAGCTGGTCCAGCCGCTTTCGCGGTAGGCCGCACCCCGAACCGCCGGGTCGATCGACTGGTAGCGCACGAGAATTTCGCGAACAACCGGCGCGCGGTCGTCGGCGACGCGGGCCGCGACGAGCGTGCCGCCGCGGCGCACGCCTTCAGCGTAAACCTGCGCGTCGCGCTCGGGCACGCCGGCGCCGGTGAGCGAGCCGACCAGACCGCCAGCCGCCCCGCCGACAACAGCACCCCCCGCCGCACCGACCGCCGTGGCGACCAGCCAACCCGCCGCCACAACCGGCCCGACGCCGGGGATCGCCAGCAGTCCGAGGCCGGTCAGCAGACCGCCGACGCCGCCGACGACGGCACCGATACCCGCGCCTTTCCCGGCATCTTCGCCGGCGTGCGTCGACGCATGCCTTTCGTACCGGTTGTCGGCGTTGTTCGAGACGATGCTGATGTCGCCCGCCGGGACCCCCGCCTCCTCCAGCGCATTCACCGCCGCGATCGCGCCGTCGTATGTGTCGTAAAGGGCGGTTACCGTTTGTGCCATCACCTTATTCCTTGCTCAATCGGATAAATTGTTTAGTTCCAGGTCGCGTTACTTGCCGACGACGTTGCCTTGATAGTCGAGCGCCACATGGACAGTGGCGCCATCCTTCGAGGCGACCCCACGCCAGATACCGTCTCTGTCCTTGGCGAGGGCCCGAACGTCGGAATAGCCGGCGCGCTGGATGCGCGATTTTGCCTGGGCCCGGGTAAAGCTGTTGGCGCCGGCCACCGGCGCACCCGGATTGTTGTTGTTGGAGGTTGCGACCGCCGGCGTGCCGGCGTCGTGACTTGCGACGGGGGCGGTGCTCTGCGCGACCGCTGCGCCCGAACCAACCGCGGCGGTCAGAGCCACCGCGGCAGCGATCGTCAAAAATCGATGCATTATCCAATTCCGTGATTTGCTTTCATCCACCTTGGACGAACAGGTCCGTCCTTCTTTGCGTTCCCAGCGAGCGGTTAAAATGCCGCGCAAATGTGCAGCTCGTGTCTGCCTGGCTGCTTTTTCTGCCGCTCAATTAAGCCGCGCTTCAATTAAGCCGCGCTCAGACCGGCCCGGCCGTTTCGATGTCCAAAAAAGAAAACGGGCGCCGTCTCCGGCGCCCGTCGTCGCGTGCCGTCTGGTCAAGAGGTCAGTTGATAAGCCCGTAGAATTTCGCGGCGTTCTCGCAGGTGATCTTGTGAACCACCTCGGGTGCCAGGCCGGCGAATTGCTGCTCAATGTATTTGGTCGATTCGGGCCACACGCCGTCGGTGTGCGGGTAGTCGGAGCCCCACATCAGGGTCTCGACGCCCATCTCGTCGACGAGCTTGGCGCCGATCGGGTCGAGCTGGAAGGTCGCCTTGCATTGGCGGCGCCAGTACTCGCTCGGCTTCAGCTTCATCAGGTCGCGGAAACGGTCCTCGAACTCGAAATCCATCCGGTCGAGCGCATAGGGGATCCAGCCCACACCGCTCTCGCCAAACGACACGCGCAGCCGCGGGTAGCGTTCGAGCACGCCGGCGCCGATCAACGCGGCGATGATGTGAATGAGGCCCATCTGGAACGACGAGACGCCGGTGAACATCGCCGCCCGCCGGACATGGCCGGAAACCCCCTCGCGCGCCCGCGGCGAGGTCGTCGGGAAGGTGTGGAAGTGCAACGGCAATTGCACGTCGCTGACCGCCTGCCACACCGGCTCCCAAACCGGGTGCCACATCGGCTCCATGTCCCACGAGCACGACAGCTCGAGACCCTTGATCCCGATCTTGGCGACGCGGTGGATTTCTTTGACCGCCTCGTCGATGTCGCCATAGGGCAGGCAGGCAAGGCCGATCTCGCGCTCGGGGTAGTGGCTGCAGAAATCCTTGAGCCAGTCGTTGTAGATGCGCAGCATCTCGTTCGACGCCTCGCGGTCGTTCAAGCGCGAGGAGGCGCCGAGGATGCCATAGATCACCTCGGCGTCGACGCCGTCGCGGTCCATGTCCTTGATCCGCAGGTCCGGGTCGGTCGGCCGGCGGATGTCTTTCTTGCCGTCTTCGAAGAAGCCGAGCTCGGCCATCTTGTCGACACGATGGTTCTGGCCGGGGACATAGGGCGCACCACCCGGGCCGACGCCGTTTTTCAAGCCGAAATTGGCGCCGTTCTTCGCGACCCATTGCGGGCCCTGCGGCCCGTCCTCGACATAGGGCATGCGGTCCTTGAGCTCGCGCCGCGCCTGGGAGACGAACAGGTCCGGCGGCATCCACGGCATGTCGAGATGGCAGTCGGCCGAGATTCTGCGGTACTGCATGTCGTTTTTCCCCGCGCTAGTTGGCGTATCGCAGAGACTGTACTCCCAAGCGGTGCGGAATTCGCGGCCCTGCGGCGGGTCCCGCCCGTCATTTTTGCAAATGGGGCATGAACGAGGCGCACACCGCTCACCCACGCCCCGCTGCCCGTCGCGCTGTTGGGCGCCGGTTTGACACCGGGCGCGGCGCGTCATTACGATCGCCGGGCGACAGCGGGCGAACCAAACGCCCGAAAGCAAGCAGAGCAGGCCGCAATGCCGGTCGGCCGCGAACAGGAGAGGGTCATGCACGAAGACGCGATTGCCGCGCCCGTCCCGTGGTATCGAACCTTGTCGCGCGAGCAATGGCGGGTGCTGGGCGCCTCGAACCTCGCCTGGCTGTTCGACGGGTTCGAAATCTACGCGCTGTTCCTGACGGTCGGGTTTGCGCTGCACCAGCTGCTGACGCCGGCCGAGCTCCCTGCCCTGCCCCGCTATGCCGGCTATGTGCTGGCGACCACTGTCTTCGGCTGGGCGACGGGCGGCGTCATCGGCGGCATCGTCGCCGACTACATCGGCCGCAAGCGCACGATGATGCTGGCAATCCTCGCCTATTCGCTGACCACCGGGTTGAGCGCCATCGCCTGGAACTGGCAGTCCTTCGCGCTCTTGCGGTTTCTGGTCGGGGTCGGGATCGGCTCGGAATGGGCGACCGGCGCCTCGATCGTCTCCGAATTGTGGCCCGACCACGCGCGCGGCAAGGGCGGCGGGCTGCTGCAGTCGGGTGCCGGGATCGGCAGCTTTGTCGCCTCGGGGGTGTGGCTCGTCATCGGCGGGCTGGGGCCGCATTCCTGGCGGTTGATGTATGTGGTCGGGATCCTGCCAGCACTTTTGGTGCTGTGGATCTGGCGCGGCATGCCGGAATCGGCGCGCTGGGAAGAAACGAACGAACGCCGCCGCGCAGCCAGGGCGCAGCGGCAAAGCGGCGTTGCGCTCGAAGGCATGGATGCGGCGCTCACCCGCTCCACGATCGCCGACATGTTTCTCGACAAGAGCGTGCGGCCGCGCCTGGTCGCCGCGTTTCTGATGATGCTCTCGGTGACATTCGGCTTCTGGGGCGTGGCCACGTTTGTCCCGACCTATGTCGGCACGGTCGCGGCCAAGGCCGGGCTGTCGGCGCCGTACTACTCAGCACTCGCCGGCTTGCTGGGGACCGGGGTCGCGATATTCGGCTTTGTCACGCTCGGCTTCCTGTCCGACGCGATCGGCCGCAAGCCGACGGCGATGCTGTACTATGCGATGTGCCTGATCCTGACGCCCGTCGTCTACCTATGGGCCAAAGGCATGGGCCCATTGCTCGTCGCCGTCACCGTCTTCGGGTTTTTTACCGGCGGGATCTGGGCGTGGGCGCCAGTGTGGCTGCCGGAGCTGTTTCCGACGCGGATGCGCGGCACAGCGGTCGCCTTCTGCT
>Ga0210390_10000991_pt1 | contig 28553 bp, 21 predicted proteins | sample IncBWH11OmetaG_FD_161050 | JGI IMG/M metagenome (GOLD analysis project Ga0210390, IMG submission 161050) | Forest soil microbial communities from Barre Woods Harvard Forest LTER site, Petersham, Massachusetts, United States - Inc-BW-H-11-O ...
AGGCTTTTGCCGATCGCAGGCGAGATGTTCTGGATCGAGACGCCGAGCCAACCCCAGGTCACCGAGCCATGCGCTTCGAGCTCGCCGACCACATACTTCGCGAGGTTCGAGGGGATCGCGAATCCGATCCCGACCGAGCCGCCGGACGGCGAATAGATCGCGGTGTTGATGCCGACCACCTGGCCCGCGAGGTCGAACGTCGGCCCGCCCGAATTGCCGCGGTTGATCGGCGCGTCGATCTGCAGGAAGTCGTCGTACGGGCCTTCGTTGATGTTGCGGCCGAGCGCCGAGATGATGCCGGCGGTGACGGTCCCGCCAAGGCCGAACGGGTTGCCGACGGCGACCACCCAGTCGCCGACCTTGGCGTCGTCGCTGTTGCCCCAGGTGACATAGGGCAGCGGCTTGTCGGTGTTGATCTTCAATAGGGCGAGGTCGGTTCGTTGGTCCCGCCCGACGACCTGGGCCGGATGCTGGCTTTGGTCCTGGAAGATCACCGTGACCTTTTCAGCGTTGGCGACGACGTGGTTGTTCGTAACAATGTAACCTTGCGGATCGATGATAAAGCCCGAACCAAGCGCCACGATCTGTTGCCCGGGCGTCGGCGTGGCAAACGGCTTTTGAAAGAATCGCCGCAAGAACTGGTCAAACGGGGTGGCGCCGGGTTGCGGAAGAATGCCGCTGCTGTCGCCCTGGCCTTCGTCGCTGCTCTGCGCGCCGACCGCCGCTTGCTGGTTCAGCTCGACCGAGATGTTGACGACGGCGGGCAGCACGTGCTGAGCCAAGGGTGCGAGGCTCGGCAGGGCGATGGCGCCCGCCTGTTGCTGCTCCTGCGTCAGGTTGCGGGCACCGGCGGTGGCGCCGCTGTCGGCAGCGCCGGCGGCGACCGGGGCGAGCATTAGGGTGGCGCAGGCGGTGCCGGTCAAAGCGGCCCGAAATCTGCTTCGTGTCATCTCGGCGGACCCTGATAAGGCTGCAACAGGGGTGCGGCTTGCCTCCGCGCCCCACATCTGTTGGAGAAATCGTGCCGCGGTGGCAAAAAGTTCCGGAGCGTCGAGCCGCCCGGCAGGGCGAGGCCAGACGGCGAAATCGGCGTTTGCAGGGTCGGCTCGGCGGAAAGCTGCCGCCGCTTTGGCGATTGGAGAGGCGTAGATGCGATTTTTGCGGGGCGTGGTCTCGGGGATTGGAGCGAGGCTGCCTCTGGCGGCGCTGACGCGCAGGCTGCTGCCGCGGGCCCAAACCGACGGGCTCGAGCCCTCGGTCTACGGCTTCATCCTGCGCTACAGCTGGCGCGAGCAGATCTACGTCGTCGCGATGACCCTGCTGTCGTTCCCGTTTTTGTATTGGTCGCTCGACCTGCCGAAACAGATCATCAACCGAGCCATTTCCGGCAAGCACTTCCCGGCATCCTATTTTGGCCTGGAGCTCAACCAAATCCCGTACCTGCTTGTCCTGTGCACGGTTTTCCTGGTGCTGATCCTGGTGAACGGGTGGTTCAAGCTGCACGTCAACGTCAGGAAAGGCCAGCTCGGCGAGCGCATGCTGCGCCGCCTGCGCTACGAGCTTTACGAGCGGGTGCTGCGCTTTCCGCTCCACCATTTCGATCGCGTCGCCTCGGGGCAGATCGTCGCAATGATCACCGCCGAGCTGGAGCCGGTCGGCGGCTTTGTCGGCGAGGCCTTCGCCGTGCCGATCTCACAGGCCGGCACGTTGCTGACGATCCTGATTTTTATGTTTATGCAAAACCCGGTGCTGGGTGCCGCGGCCCTGGCGTTCTACCCGTTGCAGGGCTACCTGATCCCCAAGATGCAGCGCGTCATCCGCGCTCTCGGCCGCATGCGCGTGCGCAAGATCAGGGGCCTGTCCGACCGTATCGGCGAAACCATTGCTGCCCGCGTCGAGATCCGGGTCAATGACGGCGCCCAGTATCAGCTGGCCGAGATTGCCCAGCGCCTTGGCGAAATTTACGACATCCGTCTCGAAGTCTACAATCGCAAGTTCTTTGTCAAATTCCTGAACAATTTGATCGGCAATTTGACCCCGTTCTTCTTTTTTGTGATTGGTGGCTATTTCGTCATAAAGCACAGCCTGTCGTTCGGCGCGCTGGTCGCGGTGCTCGCCGCGTTTAAGGACATGTCGTCGCCGTGGAAGGAATTGCTTGACTATTACCAGAACCAGCAGGACGTGGCGATCAAATACGAGCAGGTTGTCGAGCAGTTTCACGTCGCGGACATGGTCGACCGGCGCCTGCTGCTCGAAACCCCTGAGCATGTCGAGCCGTTTTCCGGCGAGGTTGCCGCGGTCAATGTCGATGTCGTCGACCCCGACGGCATTCACCTCCTCGAAGGCGTCAACTTCGCGTTCCCGATCGGCGCCGATGTCGGCATCGTCGGCCACAGCAACAGCGGTCGCAACATGCTGCCGCAGCTGTTCGCGCGGCTGGAAACCCCGACGACCGGGCGGGTGACGATCGGCGGCGCCGACCTCTCGACGCTGCCGTTCGCGGTCTCCGGTCGGCGCGTCGGCTATGTCGGGCCGACGACCTATCTCTTATCGGTGAGCGTGCGCGACAATTTGCTGATCGGCCTGCGCCACCAGCCGCGCAGCATGCCGGACGACGGCGACGGCGCTACCGATGCCGAGCGGACGCGTCAGCTCGAGGAGGCCCGGCAATCGGCGAACAGCGAATACGACGTTGCCGCCGATTGGATCGACTACGAGCAGGCCGGCGTCGCCGACAGGGCGGCGCTCGACGCCCGCATTCTCGACGTGCTGCGTCTCGTCGACCTCGACGACGACGTCTATCTTCTCGGCCTGCGCGGGCGGGTCGACCCCGAGGCCGCGCCCGATATCGCGCAGCGCATCGTCGAGGCGCGGCATGTGTTGGCCAACCGGCTCGCCGACAGCGGCCAGTCCCATCTCGTCGAGCGCTTTGACGCCGATCGCTACAACGTCAATTCGTCGATTGGCGCCAACCTGCTGTTCGGCACCCCGATCGGCCCCGATTTTGAAGGGGAGGGGCTCGCGCGCAGCGATTATGTCCTTGGTGTGCTCGACGAATTGAAGCTGCCGCCCGACCTGATCGCGATCGGCGAAAAGCTGGCGCGCACCAGCGTCGAATTGTTCGCCGGCATGGAGCCCGAGCACCAGTTCTTCGAGGAGTTCAGCTTTCTCGGCGCCGACGAGCTGCCGGATTTCGAGCGCATCCTCGGCCGCGTCGACAAGATCGGGGTCGACGGCCTCTTGCCGGCAGAGCGGTTGCGGCTGCTCGGCCTCGGGCTGAAGCTGGTCGCGGCGCGCGACCCACTCGGCCTCGTCGACGAGGCGATGCAGCAGCGCATTCTGCAGGCCCGGCGGAATTTCGCCGAGGGCTTGCCCAAGGAGTTGCGCGGCTCGGTCGAGTTTTTTGATCCCGAGCGCTACAATGCGGCCGCCTCGATCCAGGAGAACATGTTGTTCGGGACGATCCTGCGCGGCGAGGCCGGCAGCCGCGAACGGATCAACGGGGCGATGAGCGAGCTCTTGAGCGAGCTTGGCCTGCGCGAGACGATCATCGGCGTCGGGCTCGACTACCCGGTCGGCACCGGCGGGCTGCGCCTCTCGGAAACCCAACGCCAAAAGGTCGCGATCGCGATCGCGATCCTGAAGCGGCCCGACCTTGTCGTGTTCAACGACGCAACCGCGGTCCTCGACGGCGCCACCGAAACCGCGATCATCGACCGGGTCAAGCACGAGCTCGACGGCCGCAGCCTGGTATGCAGCCTGCACCGCCCGCGGCTCGCCTCGGCTTTCGACGAAATCGCGGTCATGGACCAGGGCCGCCTCGTCCAGCAAGGGCGCTTCGAGGATTTGCAAAAGTCCGGCAGCCCGCTCGAGCCGTTAATGGCCGCGGAGTAGGCGCTGGCCGCGAGCTCGCTACAGCAATCCGATGGCCTCGCCCCGGCGCTGCGTGACCGGGTCGAGCTGCTCTTTGCCGCACCCCGCGCGGAGGGGCTCGGCCTTTCCCGTCACTCGCGCTATTGCCTGGGGACATGGCGGGAACATTACCCTCGGCGCTCGGAAGGGCGGTGGCTTGAGCGCGCGGGTGGAACCCCATGGCGCACCAACCTCGTTATGCGGACGACGAGGTTGGAGGAATCTTCCGTTCCGGTGACGGCGGTCTCGCCGCGCAGGCGCGGACGCGCATCCGCACCGGCAAAGCCCGAGAGCGCGCCTCGACGTCTGGGTGAACCTGTTGCTCGGTGGAGACCAAGCTCGAGGGCTTGTTTGCGGGCGTCGATTCGACGCGGCAACCCACAGCGCTTCGAACTCGGTGTTGACCATGTCGACCACGCCAAAAGTGCCAACGGCCCCTCGCGCGGCCATCGTCGTAACTAACCGGTTTCCAAAAGGGAATTTGGAGCGGGCGAAGGGATTCGAACCTTCGACCCCAACCTTGGCATGGGCCTACGCCAGGGTATCCGGCAGTCCGCCACGGCATGATACTCTACGAAAAATCAATGGCCTAACGCTCACTCGACCTGCCGTCGATATCCGATCCTATCCGGCGACTTGCTACCAAATCCTTGGAATCAGCGTCGATGAGGGTATGATAGCCTCATTCTAAGCAAATGTCCAGCAGGTGGTTGATATACCTGGGGAAAAGCTCACCAAGCGACCGCGACCTTCAGCGCCGCGCCGGAGTCAGCCAAATCGGCGTAGTCGGGGTGTTCGTGAAGGCTTGCCAAAACACCAATGCCTGCGTCCGAAATGACGATCTCAAAGCCGTCCACAGTTGCGGCATAGGCAGCCAGGCCCGAGTCGGCATTGCGCTGTGACGGAACACATTTTCCCGGAGTTCGCCCATTGCCCCGATGATCCCTGCTGCAAGTGGCCTAGGAAAGCCGACTGCGAAAGCCGCCTGCTCAGCACGACTACGCCACAAGGCCCAGCGATCGGCGCCATCACCTTCGTCGGCGTAGCATCGCAACGGAAACACGCCAGCCCGCGACCGGAACGCAGTGCCGCCAATACGACCGGCGCTTATTGCGTATTCGATAGTCCCCGCGAACGGGGCTTCGAACTTCACCGTTGTGGGACAATTATCCCGTTGAGAAAGCCGGCCGATGAGTGTAGATTGCTCTGGCGAACGCCACGGCTTCCAAAGTCCGAGGTCATTGGATGTGGAACATTCCAATGACCCCGCAAGCACATTCCGCGCTACCCACTGGTGAGCGCCACCTTGATCGGCCGCTTGGCCGTCGCAAAGGACAGGCAGGGACAGCGTCTGGGCGCGCTCCTTTTGGCCGACGCGCTCCAGCGCTCTTTCGAGAGCGCCAGCACGGTGGGATCCTCGATGGTGATCGTCGATGCTCTGGACGAGGCGGCAGCCGGTTTCTGTGCGGCGCATGGATTCGTGCGGTTGCCGGAGTCACTGCGGCTCGTGCTGCCGATGCGCCTAGCGGGCGGGAGCGCTGAACGATGAGCTTCGCACCCGCTTCGCAGCAGGCGCCCTAGAAGCAAAATCAACCTCGCTGCGGCCTGCGGAGCAGCACAGAGGCGCCCACAGCGCGCCCTCTCGATAACATTGGATCTCTCGCGTTGCGGCCCGTCATCCAGGCGACCGACGGCAGTTTGGCGGGGCCTTCTATGCCTAAGGCGGCCCAAGTCCCGCCACTTTACACTTTCCGCTGCTTCCCCCCTACGTCCCCGATGCAGGCTTCATGGACGGGGAAGCAAAAAACGGTCGCGAAGGACCGTTCTAAGTCGCTGATTTCCTTCAGAAAATTTGGAGCGGGCGAAGGGATTCGAACCCTCGACCCCAACCTTGGCAAGGGTGCAAGATACCGCATCCGCGGCCCTGCCATGGTAGCCCATGGCCCGATGAATCCCAAAAAATCAAGGAGATTGATACGCTAGCGCCCTATACGCTATCCTACCGCTGGCGTCGTCGGTGGACACCATGTGGACACCACGATCGGGCTTCGGGAGGCTCCATGGATAGGTCGTCGAGCGTCTTTTTGACCAAGCGGGAGGTCGATGCTGCCGGGTCGCGAGACGGGCGCTACCACATATGGGACACCAAGCTGGCGGGCTTCGGGCTCCGCGTTGAAAAGAGCGGGACGAAAACATTCGTGGCTCGCTACCGAACCGATGGCGGGGGGCGCACTGCCCCGAGGCGCTTTGTGACCATCGGGCGCTTCGGAACTCTAACCGTTGATCAGGCGCGGAAGCAGGCTCGAATGCTTCTTGGGGCGGCGGCAAAGGGCGACGATCCCGCGCTTGAACGGCAGGCACGGCGCCGTGAGATGACGATGTCGGCCTTGATAGACTTATACGAGGCAGAGGGCTGCTTCGTCCAACGGGGCATCCGACATGGCGAACCGATGAAGGCTCGTACCCGGGCCTACACGCTCGCTCGCCTCGGACATCATGTAATCCCGCTGCTCGGCCACAAGCGCGTCTCTGAGATCAATTCCGAAGAGGTCGAGCGCTTCGTGCGTGACGTGGCCATCGGCAAGACGGCGCGGGATGAGAAGGTGGCACCAAGGAAGCGAATCATCGTTCGAGGCGGCGAGGGCGCAGCGCGGAAGGTGATCCGCGACCTCTCGGCGGTGTTTAGCTTCGCTGTTCGTCGGGGGATCGCCACGGACAACCCTGTGGCTCGAGCTTCCGTCCGAAAGACCGACAACCGTCGCGAGCGTTATCTGACCCTGGAAGAGGTGCGGCGGCTTGGGACCGCGTTCAGCGAAGTGGAGGCGGTGGGCGCCAATCCCAAGGGCGTTGCTATCGGGCGCCTTTGGGCGCTGACGGGATGTCGCCGCGATGAGATCGCCGGGTTGAAGTGGTCGGAGGTTGATTTCGGGCGCGGGCTGCTGATTCTGGACGACAGCAAGACCGGCAAATCGGTCAGACCTCTTGGCGCAGCCGCGCTCGCTCTGCTGGAGAGCATCAACCGGGTTCCCGAAACGGCTTACGTGTTTCCGGCCGAAATAGGCGAGGGCTACTACCAGGGCATGAAGCGGCTTTGGGAAAGAGTCATCAAAAAGGCGGGCTTACCGGGAATAACGCCGCATACGTTGCGGCACACGATCGGGTCGACCGCGGTTTCGTCGGGAGAGGCACTCGCGCTGACGGGCGCCATTCTCGGACACGCAAATCCAAGATCAACTGCGATTTATGCGCACGTCCAGCATGATCCGTCGCGGCGAGCAGCCGATCGTGTCTCGAAGAAGATTGCCGAAGCGCTTTCGGGCAAGTCGACAGCGCGGGACGGAGCACGTCGCACCGCAGGGCCGCGAAAGTAGGTGGGAAGGGAAGTGCTGGAGAACAAGCGAATGCGGGCGACGGCGCCGGGCTACCCCAGCGTGCGAGAAAGTAGAACGTTGCCAAGGTTGGGGTCGAGGGTTCGAATCCCTTCGCCCGCTCCAGATTTTCTCAAGAAGATCAAGAAGTTGAAAGCGGTCCTTCGGGGCCGTTTTTGCTTAGAGGCCCTTCGGCGGACGGCAATCTGAGCGGGTTCTATGAAATCGGCGGGATATCGCCGGATACTGCGTCGCAGGTTCGGCGGCCCACCAACCCAATCTAAGCCAGGGCAGCCCCAGCAGATGCTCACGCTCACGCTGTTCGCCGACCCTAAAGCCAGGGTTTCGGCAAGCCCGCCTATACCAGGCTCTCGTCGAGCAACTCGTCCCGAGGACGCTGCGAGCGCCCTCAAGCGAATTTCCTAGGCCCGACGGGGTCGCGACGCCGTATCCGCCATTTGCGCGACGCTCCCACAGTTTGCCGCGAGGACGGTTCCTGGCCAGCCGCTCGGTCGGTCACCAAATTTCTGACTTGAGACGCCCTCGAACCCGCTTGACTCTCAGCGGGCAGTTTTGTAGTTTGAGGAATGCTCGAACTCAGAGACATCGCCAGCGTCCTTTCCGGGGTCTCGGTTCGCGAGATGAAAGATGGCTCTGCGCGCTTTATGCGATTGTCCGATCTGTCAGACCTTCGGGCCGGCCGACATCCCGTGCTTGCTGCTGGCGACGTCCCTGCCGTCGCTCGTGCGCTGACCATTGAGGAAGGCGACCTGATTGTCGGCGCGCGTGGATCTGCGACGGATGTTTGCCTCGCGACCGGCGCGGTAATCGGGGCATTCGTCTCGCTCGACCTTTATTTGGTGAGGCCCGACAGGGCAAAGGTGAGCCCGCAATACCTCGCCGCATTTTTGGAGCTTCCTGCCACGCAAGCCGTGTTTGCCGGCGGCAAGCAGGGTAGCGCTCTTGCGCGCCTTCCCAAGGACGCACTGGAAAAGACCCCGGTTCCTGTTCCGCCCATGCAATCGCAGCTTCTGATTGCCGGCCTGGCGCTCTCCTTCGACGAAGAGCGAAAGCTGCTTCAAAGGCTGTCCGACCTCAAATCGTTTTTCGGCCGCGAGACGGTCGCGCGTGCAATCCGCGCTGCTGAAGCGCAGCCCAATTCCCACAGGAGTCCAGAATGACCGCTCTACGGCAGGATGACATTCTTTCGGCGGTCTGGCGCGCCTGCGATACGTTCCGTGGCGCCGTGGATGCCACGCAGTACAAGGACTACGTCCTGACTGCCCTCTTCCTGAAATACATCAGCGATGTGCGGCGCAAGCACGTCGAAGAGTTCCGGCGTGAATATCGTGGTGATGAAGTTCGCATCCAGCGCCGCCTGGATCGCGAACGCTTCAAGGTACCGACTGTTGAGCTCAAAAACGCTAAGACCAACACAGTTGAAGAAAGCTTCCTTGGTGATTTCTACAGCCTTTACGAACGGCGGAGCCGAGACAACATCGGAGAGCTGATCAACATCGTCCTGGATGCGATCGAAAAGGCCAACGAAGGAAAGCTCGGCGGCTTGTTCCGAGCCATCGACTTCAACTCGGAAACCAATCTCGGACAGACGAAAGATCGCAACCGCAGGCTCAAGACGCTGTTGGAGGATTTCGCGAAGCCGGGGCTCGATCTGGGCGACACCTCGGAGGATATCCTCGGCGATGCGTACATCTTCCTGATCGAGCGCTTTGCTTCCGATGCCGGGAAGAAAGCGGGGGAGTTCTTCACACCGCGTAAGGTCTCCGAAGTCGTCGCCAAGCTCGCTCATCCGAAGTCGGGTGATCGCATTTGCGATCCTGCATGCGGTTCGGGCTCACTGCTGTTGCGCGCCGGTGAGGAAGTCGGAGACGGTAATTTTCAGCTGTTTGGCCAGGAATCCAACGGCCAGACGCGCTCGCTGGCGCGCCTCAACATGCTGCTCCACAAGCAGGATGGCGCCCGGATCGATTGGTGCGACACGCTGAATTCGCCGACCCTGATTGAGAGCGATCACCTGATGCGGTTCGACGTCGTCGTCGCCAATCCCCCCTTCAGCCTCGACAAGTGGTGGGACGAAGAGACCAAGACCGATCCTTACAAGCGCTTCACGCCCCATATGCCGCCCAAAAGCCGCGGCGACTACGCGTTCATCCTCCATATGCTCGCGATCACCCGGCCGACCACGGGCCGCATGGCTGTGGTAGCGCCGCATGGCGTGCTGTTCCGGTCCGGCGCGGAAGGGAAGATTCGCGAGAAGCTCATCCGCGACAACATGCTAGATGCGGTAGTCGGTTTGCCCGGTCAGCTCTTTCCGACGACCGGGATTCCCGTTTGCATCATGGTATTCGACAAAGCGCGCGAGGCGGGTGGTTTGCGGTCGCATGAGCGCGACATTCTCTTCATCGATGCGAGCCGCGACTTCGAGCCGGGCAAGAAGCAGAACCGGTTGCGGGAAGCTGATGTGGACAAGATCATCGACACCTACCGCATGCGGACGGAGCTAGAGCGCTACTCCCACAAGGCAACTTTCGAAGAGATCGAGGCGAACGGGTTCAACCTGAATATTCCCCGCTACGTCGATACCTTCGAGCCTGAGCCGGAGGTTGATCTGCAAGCCGTCCAGAACGAGATCCGTGATCTCGAAAGCCAACTCGCCGAGACGCGCGAGAAGATGAATTTCTATCTGAAGGAGCTGGGCATCAATGTCTGAGGCTCCTTCCCGAGCGGCCGCCCGTCGCGGCCGAACATTGAAACTCTACCTTGCAGACGGCACGCCGTCCGGCGTGATCACGGCGGAGTTGGGCGTCTCTTCGGTGCGCGCGGCCGTCGCGTCGCGCACGGCGTTGCCCGAACTCATCCGCAGAGAAGAGGCGGCGCGAACGGGCATCTATCTCCTCGTCGGACCCGATCCGGACTTGCCTGGGCGCCAGTTGGTCTATGTCGGTGAGGGCGATCAGGTGAAGACTCGCCTCGCGGCGCATGACGCGGACGAGGCAAAAGAATTTTTCACTCGCGCGGTGCTGATCGTCTCAAAGGACGAGAACCTCACCAAGGCACATGGGCGCTATCTGGAAAGCCGGATCATCGCGGCCATTCGCGGTGCGGGCCGAGCCAAATTGGTCAACGGCACCGAGCCACCGTTCAAGGGGCTTCCGGAGCCGGAAATCGCCGACATGGAACGGGTGCTCGACGAGATCGAGATCCTGTTGCCTGTGCTTGGCTTTGATGTGTTGCAACCGACGGCAGGAGATCAACTTCAGCCGTCGGGCACGGCCCCAGTCGCTCCGACATTCATGGCGGATATCAGGAAGGCCAAGGCGCGTGCCGTCGAACGCGGCGGCGAATTCGTGGTTATGGCGGGGTCTACTGCGCTCCGGCGTGAAAGTGATGCCATCCCGCAAAGCGTCAAGGATGCGCGTAAAGCCCTGATCGAAGCGGGAGTCCTCGTGCCTGATGCGGATGCCGAACTCTATCGGTTTGCGCAGGACGCGAGCTTCGGCAGCCCCTCGGGTGCGAGCGCCGCGGTGGCCGGTCGCGCCGACAATGGCCGCACGACATGGCGTGTCGAAGGCAATGGCCAGTCGTACGCCGCTTGGCGTAGCAGCCTCATCGGCGATGGGAGTGCGTCATGAGCGGCCGCCCTCGCCTCGGCGACTTCTTCAGCAACAGGCAAGAGCCCGGCCGACCCGGTCTGCCGGTCATGTCGGTGACGATGAATGACAGCCTCGTGCTCCGCGACGATCTCGACCGGCGGACTGAGTCCTCCCTACGGCCTGACCAGCACTTGCTGGTGAGAAAAGGCGATATTGCCTACAACATGATGCGCATGTGGCAGGGCGCCTGCGGCTTGGCCACCGCTGATGGCGTTGTCAGCCCTGCCTATGTTGTGCTGGCTCCCAAGCCCGGGATCGATAGCCGCTTTGCCTATCATTGGTTCAAGTCGGCTCGGATGATTCACCTGTTTTGGGCATATTCCCACGGCCTTACAGAAGATCGTCTTCGTCTCTACTTCGATGAATTCGCCGAAATTCCGACCGTACCGTTGTCACTCGACCAGCAGCGCCGTGTTGTTGCCGTCCTTGATGCTTGGGACCGGGCGATCCGCCAGACCGAGCGTCTGATCAATGCGAAGCGCAAATACAAAACCGGCATTGTAGGGCGCGCGCTGTTCGACATTGGGGCGAAGCGTGGATTTATACGTGATTTGGCTGCCGTAAACCCGCGGAACGAAAAGGTAGCAGCCAACACGATCGTCTCCTTTGTCGGGATGGAAGATGTGTCGGAGGCCGGTGCTCTTACAACAACGACAGACCGCGTCCGGAGCGAATTGGGGAATGGCTACACGCAATTCATCAATGGCGACGTCTTGGTCGCAAAGATCACGCCATGCTTTGAGAACGGCAAGGGTGCGGTGGCGCACGGCCTGAGCAGCGGCGTGGGCTTCGGCACGACGAGTTCCATGTCGTGCGGCCGAATGATCCGTCAGATGTTAACTATCTACACCAAGTGACTTTGACACGCAGCTTCCGCATCGCGGGCGAACGGCAGATGACAGGAAGTGCGGGTCAACGGCGTGTCCCTGCCGAGTTTATCGAAGATTTTCCGATTTTCATTATGGGTGACAATGCGCGGCGAAGTGTCGGCAACCTGCTGGCATCGATTGATAAGGAGTTGTCTGTTCTGGAGCACCAAGCGTCCACGCTTCGTACCCAGAAGCGCGGTCTGATGCAAAACCTGCTGACGGGTCAAAGACTGCTTGGGGACAATTTCCGATGAAGATTTTTGGCTTCAGGAGTGATCCGACCACGCCGCGCTATGCCGTGGTCGACGGTTCGACCACGCCTATTACGCTCATCAACGCGGACTCGGAAAGCCGCCTGCGCTTTCCCGCGGACTGTACCACCGAGGCCGCTCAGATAACGTGGCTCTATCGGGAGTTCGAGCGGATTTTCCACACTCACCCGGATATCACCAAGGTTGTCATAAAAAAGGGTGAGTTCACGCAAGGCGACAACAACGCCAAGCGCGTTGCGTCCTATCAGGAAGCGGCACTGCTCTTGTATTGCGGCCTTCACAACAAGCCGGTGGTCACCAAGATTTATGCGTCGCTGTCCACACGGAGCGCCCAAGTCAAAGACCACGCCATAGCGCGCGTCGGCCAGACGACCCGCTACTGGGATGGCAAGATGGCCGACGCGGTCATTGCCGCATGGTGGGGAGCGATCAATCCATGAGCGGCATCGCCACCACGCTCCCAATCGCCCCGGGAGCCTTGCTGCATAACAAATATGAACCGATGCAGATGATCGGCGGCGGCAATTTCGGCGAGGTGTGGTTGGCGAAAGACCATGCCGTCGATCACACATACGCCATCAAAATCCTGAAGCCCGGGGTCACCGTCGTCAATCAGTTGCGCGAGGCCCAGATCGGGCACGCGTTCACCCACAACAATCTTGTCCGGGTTCATCAGGCCGATGTGCTCACCGACGGACGAGTGATCATTGCGATGGATTTTCTGCCTGATGGTCCAATCACCACTCTCGCGAATCCCGCCAATTTTCTTCCCCTGCCGCTGGCGATAAAGACAACCGTCGATACCCTTCAAGGGTTGGAGCATCTGCACGGCAGCAGCTTCTTTCACAACGATATCAAGCCGGAGAATATTCTCAGAGGTCAGGACGGCCAAGCCCGGCTGGGTGATTACGGAATCGTCGGCATTTCCCAAAATGGTCAGCCCGTGCCCGCGCCGGCGCGCTACATCCTGCACGCTGCGCCCGAGACAACCGCGGGCAATGGAATTGAGGCACGCACCGATATCCTGCAAACCGGCCTAACCCTCTTTCGCCTGCTTGCTGGTCTCGGCGCCCTTCGGGCGAAGTTCAATTTTCTTGGCCAGGCCAACTATGAAGCCGCGCTCGCGGCGGGGACGCTGTTGGCTGCCTCTGACTTTCCTCCCTATATTCCAAATGCTGTCATCCGGGTGATTAAGAAGGCGATCGATCCAGACCCCGGCAAACGGTTCCAGTCGGCTTTGGAAATGCGACGTGCCCTGGAAAAGCTCGCCTTTCCTGGACATTGGACGGTCGATCCGGGCGGTGCCTTCATCGGCTTGGACAAGCGACACCAATTTCGGTTCGATTCGATAGCCGCGGCTGGGACGAATGCATCTCTGCAGGCATTCAAGAGAAACCTGCAATCGAACCGGGAGACGCGGGTTTCTGCGTTTACAAAGTCGAACATGCCGGCAGCGGAAGCGAGGAAACTCGAGGTCGCATTTATCCGAGCTGTAGTGGCTGGAAAAGTAGGATGAACACATCACCCCAGTTCACAACATCCGAGGCCGGTGGCGCACAGCTTCAGGCACTCAACACGTTGATCAATTGCGGGTGGCGCTATGTCACCCGCGCCGAGGCCGATCAGTGGCGTGATGGACGGCGGGCGCTGCCGTTCCTTGAAACCCAGCTGCGGGCCGATCTGGCGCGGATCAATCGCATCTATCTCGACGAGCGCGCCCACCCTTTCTCTGAGGCCAATATTGACGCCGCCGTCCGACGGTTGGCTGACCGCATTCCAGAGGGCGTGGTGCGTGCCAACGAGCGGATGACCGATGACCTCATGCTCGGCATCGCTCTTCCACAAACCATCGGGGCAACGTCGCGCGAATGGCCGTTCAAGTTCATTGACTGGACGGACTGGCGGGCAAACACATTTCAGGTCACAAGCGAATACACGGTAAGCGAAGCGGGCGGCCCGACGATTCGTGTTGATCTTGTGCTATTCGTCAACGGCATCCCGCTTGGCGTGATCGAGGTGAAGGCCTCTCACGTATCGTCGGACCAGGGTGTCAGTCAGCAAATCCGGAATCAGAAAACCGGCGAGGGCGTGCCCGCGCTGTTCTATTCGGGACAACTCCTGCTCGCCGCCAACAGTCATGATCCTCGCTACGGGACCGTCGGCACGCCTCGGAAGCTGTGGAGCGCATGGAAGGAACGCGAGGATCCCGCCGACTTCGCCGCTGATGTCGTCAACAGGCCGCTGGATAGCGTCGAGAGCAAGCGAGTAGCCATCGATTTCGCGCCTTATATGAAACGGCACAATGGACTGATGGAGGAGCACCGCTTCGTCACGCCGCTCGACGAAACCATAGTTGGCCTTTGCCGGCCAGAACGCTTCATGCGGTTGGTGCGCCGCTACATTTTGTTCGATGGGCCGCAGAAGAAGGTCGCCCGCTATCAGCAAATTGCGACCATCGAATCGCTCCTGAAGCGAACCGAAGAACGTGACGAGACCGGTAAGCGTCGGGGGGGCGTCGTCTGGCACACTCAAGGCTCCGGCAAAAGCCTGACGATGGTGATGCTGGCCAAGGCGATCGCGATGAAAGACCCGCTCGCGCGCATCTTGATCGTCACCGATAGAACTGACCTGGACGACCAAATCTCCAAGACTTTCCGCGCGACAGGCCAGGAGCCGAAACGGGCGGCGACCGGAGAAAATCTCCTTGCGCTGATCGAGGAGAAGACGCCGGTTGTCACGACGCTGATCCACAAATTCCGCGCCGGGCTAAACAAGCGGCGTGTCGTTGATAGGTCATCTGACATATTCGTCCTGGTCGATGAAAGCCATCGCAGCCAGTACGGAAACCTCGACAGTCTTCACGCGCGGATGCGAGAGGTGCTCCCCAACGCCTGCTTTATTGCCTTCACGGGCACACCGATTGCCAAGAAGGAAAAGAGCACCTTCGCCAAATTCGGCGATCTGGTGCAGCCATCCTATTCGATGCGCGATGCCGTCAGCGACAAAGCCGTCGTGCCTCTGCTCTATGAAGGCCGTGAGGTTGTGACGGATGTGGACGAAGGCCAGATTGACCGCTGGTTCGAGGTCCACACCCGCGGACTGTCCGACAAGCAGAGGACGGACCTGAAGCGCAAGATGAGCCGGGCGCGCGAAATCGAGGGCATTGAGTCACGGCTCCAATCCATCGCCTTCGATGTGGGTCAGCACTTCTCGAACAACTTCAAAGGAACGGGGCTAAAAGGCCAGCTTGCGGCTCCGTCCAAGCGGGCAGCGATCCAGCTCAAGAAACTCTTCGACAGCTTCGGCATGGTGACGGCGGAGGTAATTATCTCTGCCCCTGAGATGCGGGAGAGTGAAGACGAAGTCGACGAGTCTGACGATGATGTTGTCCGCGCATTCTGGCGCAAGATGATGGCCCGCTATGGCGGGGAGGATGCGTACAACAAGACCATCGTGGAGCAGTTCAAGGGCACAGGCGAGCCCGACATCATCATTGTCGTGGACAAGTTGCTTACTGGCTTCGATGCGCCCCGAAACACGGTTCTATACATTGCACGCCGTCTCAAAGAGCACGGGCTGCTGCAGGCCATCGCTCGCGTGAACCGGGTCTTCGATGAAGACGGGGCACCGGACAAGCCGTTTGGATTCATTATTGACTACACAGGGGTGCTGAAGAACCTCGGCGCGGCCCTTGCGAGCTACGACGCCCTTCAAGGCTTCAGCGAAGAGGACATCGCGCGCAGCGTCGTGGCCATCCGCGATGAGGCGAACAAGGTGCCCGGCGCCCATGCGGCACTCCTGGACGTGTTCAAGTCAGTCTCAAACACTTTCGACGCGGAGGCCTATGCGCGCCTCCTCGCTGACGAAGAGGTGCGTGCGGAATTCTATCGCCGTCTGGCGGAGTTTACTCGCACGTTTACAGTCGCTCTGGCATCTCCGAGCTTTGTGGAAAGTACGAAGCCCGAGCTGCTCAAGCGCTGGAAGGACGATCTCGGCCGCTTCACGTCGTTGCGCGCTTCGGTAAGCCTTCGCTATGCGGAGAGGGTCGATTGGCGCGACTTTGAAAAGCGCATTCGGCAATTGCTGGATCGTCACGTCGTTGCCCGGGATGTTGTGCGTCTGGTGGAGCCGTTGAATATTTTTGACGACATCGCGATTGAAGCCCGACGGGAAGATAAGACCGAAAGTGAAGCGTCCATCGCTGATACGATCGCGCACCAGCTAACCCGGTCGATCGAAGAGAAATGGGATGAAGACCCAATCTTCTTCGAAAAGTTCTCAAAGCTCATACGCGACACCATAGCTGATTTCCACAAGGGGCGGATCAGCGAGATGACCTACCTCTCGAAGGTCCGCGAATTGCGCGAAAAGGTGCAGCAACGTCGAGACGATACGGATCCGACACCCGCACGCCTTCGCGACGATAGCCACGCCCAGGCGTTCTGGGGTCTCGCGCGGCGCAACCTGGAAAAGGCTGGGGTTGGTGACCCAGAACTGGCTGCCGATATCGCACTCAAAGTAAGCGACATCGTTCAGAAGCGTTGCAAGGTGGGCTGGCAGAATGATCGTGACGTCGAGAACATCATCCGAAATGATATCGACGATTTCTTTTTCGAGGAGCTACTCGGTCGACGTGAACTTGTAATAGACCCGGCCGTTCTTGACGCGGTCGTCGATGATGTTCTCGCTTCGGCGCGTGTGAGACTGGCGCAATGAAGCCAACAGCTTCAGTCCCCAACGATTGCGAGCAAATAATCGAGGTGGGATGGGGCGAGCGGAGCACCGTTGCTGCTCTGCGGAGAACCACTCGACGTGTTCTTCGAATAGAGGTTCAGCCATCTGGTTCCGTGGTGGTGTTTGCTCCGTCTGGCGAAACTCTTGATACGATACAGGACCGCGTCAAAAGGAAAGGTGGATGGATATTCCGCGAGCTAGATCGGATTGCCACCCGTCCATCAGTGACGCCAGATCGCCATTTTGTGTCCGGTGAAACTCATTTACTGCTGGGGAAGCAGTACCGTTTGTCGATCGAACTAGCCGATGACCCTGGGGTCCAAATTGAAGGATCACGCCTTAAGGTTCTGATGCGGCGACTTGATGATCAGGCCCATTGCCGACGTCTGATCACGGCGTTCTACGCAATAATCGCCCGCGAGATATTTAGGGAGAGACTTGATGCAATGGTGCCGCCGTTTGTGCGGAGAGGCTTGCAGAGGCCGGCACTCATCGTCCGACGAATGTCGAAGCGATGGGGGAGTTACACGCCAAGTGGCCGAATAGTCCTGAACGTGGACCTGGTGCGTGCCAGTCCGATGATGATTGATTACGTAATTTGCCACGAGCTTGCGCATGCCTTCTATCCCAACCACGGCAAAGAGTGGCGGGATCTAGTCGAGATGATTATGCCGGATTGGGAAAGTCGTAAGGACAGCCTCGAAGCTTTTTTGCGTTGATCGCCAAAGGGCTTGTCTCCTTTAACCGGGAGAGTTTCTGTCCCCGTCAGTCATCCTCATCACCTGAGTGGAACTCAGACGCGTGGCGCTTGGATCCATTTGTCGGCAGATCTGGCGGGATTAGCCCTGGTCCGGAGGGCAGCATCAACCGGACACTTAATCCTCCGCCCTTGCGGCTGCCGAGGTTGATCTCTCCACCGTGCTCCCAGATGATCGAGCGGGTAACTGAGAGGCCGAGACCGACTCCGCCCGTGTCGGGATTTCGTGAGCTGCCGACCCTGTAGAATGGCTCGAACACCTTCTCCCGCTCGCTCCGCGGTATCCCGGGACCTTCGTCCTCGACCGTGATCACGATCCGGACGGCCTCGGGGGTAAGCGTCACGGCTGCCGTGCCCCCATACTTGACGGCATTGTCCACCAGATTGGAGACGGCGCGCCGTATGGCCGATGGACGGCAGGATATTGTAACGTCGCGCGGTCCCGAGAAGGTCACCTTTTCGCCGGCGTCCGCGGCATCGTCGCAAATGCCTTCGACCAGGGCACTCAGGTCAACCAACGATCGGGGCTCCTGCTTCGCATCGTCCCGCGCAAATGACAGGATCGATTCAACCATCCCATTCATCATATCGAGTTCGTCGAGCATCTTCTGCTGATCCTCGAGGCCGTTGGCCATTTCGATACGCATGCGCAGCCGCGTCAGCGGCGTCCGCAGATCGTGCGACATCACCGCCATCATGCGCGTGCGATCGTCGTTGAAGCGGCGTAGCCGTTCTCGCATTCGGTTGAAAGCCCTGATAATTCCTTCGATCTCTCGCGGCCCGTGCGGCGAAATCGGTGGATCATCGCCGCTAGGGCCGAGGCGATCGACCGCCGCGGAAAGCTCAGAAAGCGGCGTCACGACCCGCCTGGCAGCCACGACCGACAAGAGGATCGCCAACGCGAGGGAGAGGACCACCCAAGCGGTGAAGCTTGCGATGGAGAATTCAGCCGCCACCGGGTCGTTCGGAGGCGGCGGATCCAAGTTAGCCACGACGAGGAGCCATTGCCCGTTCGCGAGGGAGGCTTCGATCCATGTACCGTTCTCGACGCGTCCACCGGTCGGTCCTGCTTTCTCGTCCGCGAGCCGATAACGATCGGCCACGATCACCGGTCGCGGGGCGGTAAGTGCCGCTTCGATGCGATGGCGCATAACCTCCGCGTCCGGTTCTCCGCGATTGCCTAAATTCGGCGCGGGTGCATCGAGCAAGCGGAGGTGGACTTGCGGGATCTGGGCGGCGGCGAGGATGGTCGGTCTGTCCGCGACTGCCGTGCGATCGAGGATGTCGAGCAATGCGGCCACCCGGCCCGGTAGTTGCAGCAGAAACCGCTCCTCGACCTTGGGCAGCTCCTGCCGGCGCTCGAAACCGAAATAGGGCAGTGTTGTGGTCACCACCCGCTGAAGGGTGAACCCGAGGATCATCGCGGCGACTATCGTGAGAGCGATGGTTGCGGTAACGCCGTCCGGGCGTCGCATCACCATAGTGCTCCATTGAGGGTGACGTCTGCGGTGAAGATGTAGCCCTCACTGCGCACGGTCTTGATCAGCGCGGGTTCCTTGGGATCGGCCTCGAGCCGATGGCGCAGGCGGCTGACGTAGAGGTCGACGGTGCGATCGAACGCCGTGGTCGCGCGTCCCCGCGCAAGATCGAGCAACTGATCGCGCGTCAGCACTCGTTGCGGACGTTCGACCAGCGCGAGGAGCACGTCGAATTCCGCGGCACGGAGATCGACCAGTGCGTTCGCCGGCGATCGCAGCTCTCTTCGGGACACGTCAAGGCGCCAGCCGGCGAACTCGAAAATGCGACGCGCACCCGCCGGCGATCCGGGCGCAGGCATGGCGGCGCGCCGCAGGACAGCGCGTACGCGGGCGAGCAGTTCGCGCGTTCCAAACGGTTTGGGGAGGTAATCGTCGGCGCCCATTTCCAAGCCGAGCACCCGATCGAACTCCGATCCTCTCGCCGTGAGCATGATGATCGGAATCGTTCCGTTGGCGCGCAGGCGGCGGCAGATGCTGAGGCCATCCTCGCCCGGCATCATGATGTCGAGGATGATCAAATCGATGCGCGCCGCGCTCATCGTCTGCGTCATCGCAGCGCCGTCCTGCGCAACGGATACGCGAAATCCGTTGCCGGTCAGAAAGCGCGCAAGAAGGCTGCGCAATTCCTTGTCGTCGTCGACGACCAAGATGTGCTGTGACCCGTCCATGGCATCATAACCATCGCATGTCTACCGCAGATCCGTGACAACCGGATTGTAGGCTACTGTGTCATTTCCCGGGATTTGACACACTGCTTCAAGAAAAGCCGGTCCGCATGACATCCTCCTGACGAATCATCACGCGAGACTCCGGCTACTTCCGGCTCAGGCCGACAGGCAAACGCCGAGGTGGCCCCATGGAGATCCGAGACCTCGAATATCTGGTGGCTTCGGCGACAGCCGGCAACTTCGGCCGTGCGGCGGAGTCCATCGGCATCAGCACCTCGACGATCAGTCGTCATGTCGCCCGGGTCGAAGATGAACTCGGGCTGGCACTCTTCGAGCGGGGGCACTCCGGGGTCCGCCTGACACCCGGGGGACGGGCGGTGATGTTGCACGTGCAGCGCGTACTCGGCGAACTGGACGCCCTGAAGTGCTCAGGCACGGTGAGTGGTGCAGGCGACGTGGGCGAGATCCGCCTCGGCGTTCGCCTGCCGCCCACCGGTACACCGCTCGTGAGCCTGCTGGCCGGTTGGCGTGCAAAGAACCCGAACATCATTCTCACCCTGGCCGAAATGAACGACCGGGACCTCGTGGCGGCGGTCGAGGAGCGTCGTCTGGATGTCGTCCTCACCGCGAGCCAAGCTCTGTGGCCGCGGGCCGCAAGCGTCCCGCTTTATCGCGATCCGCTGGTGGCGGTACTCCCGGCCACTCACCCGCTCGCAAGGCAACCCGGCGTGCGCTGGGCCGACCTTCAAGAGGATGTCGTTCTGGTTCAGGGTTGGGATGAGAGCCAAGTCGCGCGAGAGTTCTATGCCGCGTTCCTCGGCGAGGGCGCCCGGTTCCAGGCGCATCCGGCCAGCAAGCAAAGCGTCTTCGCCCTGGTCAGCGCGGGGTTCGGAATCACCTTCGCGACGGCCAGTCACTCCGAGGCCGGGTTCGTCGGCGTCGTGTTCAAGCGCATCGACGATCCTGGAGCCATGGTGGAAATGTCACTGGCGTGGCTTCCCGAGCTCGAGGACCCGGTTGTCGGGCGTTTCGTGGCCTTCCTCCGGGACGAGATGCGCTCGCGACGCCTCGCCGGCGAGGGCAGTTCCGCGGCGGAGCTTGGCGAAGGCGCGGTCCGTCGCCATGAAGCGCACTAGCATCGGGGAGATCAGCTTCGCGGGTTCGACGGCGCCCTGTCCGGTCTCCCGAGCGAGCACCTGGCCGTAGGCCACGAGATCGCGATGAACGGTAGCGGGAAGCTCGATGGTCAGCTTCACCGGCCTGTCGTCGGCAATGGCGTCGAGCTTCAACTTGGCCAACCGGACCTCCTCAAGCGCGGTAGGGTTCGAGCACGAGATCGTGGGTGACGATCACCCGAACCGGGAAACCCGGTCGAATGGTGATGGTCGGCTGGATGCTGAGCGACCGGCTGACCACCTGCTGGCCGGTCTGGTTGATGCTTTGCGACGTCCCTTGCTGGATCGCTTCGGCGAGCGAGCCGTTGCTGTTGCCGCTCATGCCGGCCTCCGACCCGACGCTCAGGACGGTCGACAGGATCGCGGCCTTGAACAGCATGCCCCAGTGATTGTCGACCTCGTCCTCCAGACCCGCATAGCCTTCCGCATCAGCGCCGGGCTGACGCTCCAATACGATCGACCGCCCATTCGGCATGATGAGCCGGTTCCAGACCAGCAGCGCCCGCGACTGGCCGAACGCGATCTGGGCGTCGTATTGACCGATCAACTTGGCACCTTGCGGAATCAACAAGAATGTCCCAGTGGGACTGTCGAAGACGTCCTCGGTCACTTGCGCAGTGACCTGTCCGGGAAGGTCGGAGCGCAGTCCCGTGATCAGCGCGGCAGGAATCACGGCACCGGCCTGCAACACGTATTGGCTGGCGGGTGCTTCGATGCGATCGGGACTGACCGTGCGGCGGTCGATGTTTCCGTTGAGGAAGGCAAGTTTGTGATCTTGCGAGGTCAGATCGCTCGAACCGGCAGGCACTGACGAGGCCCCTTGAGTGCCGCCAGATGCGGACACGGCCGTCGGCGTGACCTGTCCGAGATTGGTCGTCGCGAAGAGGTGGCTGGTGCGTGCCGCCTCCTGTTCCTGAGCGATACGCTGCTCCTCCGGATTCGGTCCGGGAATCGCCATACCAGGTGCCGGCGCTCCGGCGTTGGCGATCGGCCGTCCCAGGTCGCCGGGAAGCGGAGGTCCGAGCTGGGGAGCGTTTCGCGGGAGGCCCGTATAGTCGCGCGGCAGGTTGGCGAGACCATCCGGCGTCAGGCGATTGCTGGTGTTGTAGAGCTCGGACCCCGTCGTTTGGGTCTGCGGCCGCAGGGCCAGGAACAAGGCGCCACCAATTCCGATCGCCGCAACCGTGCCAAGCCCGAGAAGGACTTTGCGGGAGAGCCTCGTCACGGGTCTCCGGCTGGACCGCAGCTGCATTTCTTGCGGCGGTCGGTCGCCGGTTGGGAGTTCGCCCGGCCCGCCATCTGGGGCATCGGTCACGACCGCGGCCTTCCATCGGTCCGGACGATGCGGACCTTCTGCTGGGGATTGCCGCCGAGCCGCAACTCGGCCGCGGCAAACAGCCGATCAACGATCATATGGTTGCCCTGGACGCGATAGTTCACGAGCTCGGCGCCGCCCTCTGCGCCGATCACCCAGAGCGGGGGCATCTCTCCTTGGCCGATGCCGGCCGGGAACTCGATGAACACCTTGTGGCCGTCATCGAAGGCGCGCAGTGGCCGCCATGCCGGATCGTCGCCCTCGATTCGATAGCGAAAGTTCAGCGCGTTGATGTCGATGCCGGCGACGATCGGCGTCGCCGCATCGGCGGCAGCGTTCTGCTGGCGCAAAGCAATGAGCTGGTCCTCGGCGTAGAGCCACGACACGGCTGCCATGTAGGTCTTATCGTCGGAGCGCAGCTCCAGATGGTAGGTCCGGCGGTCTGTGTCGATGATGAGATTAGTGACGAGATCAGGGCGAGTCGGCTTGACCAGGATATGCACACGCTTGGTCGGCCCGGTCCCGCTGTCGGTATCCCCGATGATCCAGCGCACGGTGTCGCCGGCGGCGACGGGTCCGGGACCGACGAGTTGCTCGCCGGGTTCGAGCGCGATGTCGGTGATCTCGCCGGGTGCAGCGTAGAGTTGATAGAGCGCGCCTTCGGAGAACGGATAAATCTGGATGGCGTTGATGTAGCCGGCACGGGTTGGTTCCACGCGCGCCGCTCCATTGGCCTGCTGAATGCGCGTTCGCGGATCGACGGCTTCACGCGCCTCGGTCTTGGCGCCAGGGAGCGGCTTGAGCTGGCCTGGAAGCGGCAGGAGTTTCGGCAGTTCGACGATCTGCACCGGCTTGGGCGGATCGGGTTGCAGCACCGCCTGCCTCGGCGTGTCATCGTATTTGATTGCGGGTGGCTTCCAGGTCGAGCAGGCTCCAAGGGAGGCGCCGGCAAGCAGAAGGGTTGCGAGGTCCGGAATGCGCATCAGCCGAGCTCCTTTGACCAATTGAGGGCGTGGACGTAGACGCCGAGCGGGTTCTTCTTCAGCCGATCGGCGTCGGTCGGCGTTTGCACCACCACGGTGAGAATGGCGCTCCAGCGTTCGGTGGACGCGAGCGCATCGTCGACATAGCGGCGCTCGACCCATTCGACGCGGAAGCTGTCGTCGGATGCGCGGATCACGCTCGCGATTTCGATCGAGATCTGTGTTTTGCCGATACTGGAGAACGGGTCGTTGGTCCGGGCGTAGTCGTTGAGCGCGAGCGCGCCCTTGTCGGTGACGTAATTATAGGCGTCGAGCCAATCCTGGCGGAGCACCACCGGGTCCGCCGGGATGCCTCGGACCTCCTCGATGAAGCGCGCCAGATGCCAGGCGATCTGCGGATCAGTCGGGCGGTAGTCGGCGACTGCCGGCGCGACGGCCTGGGCTTGGCCGAGCTTGTCGACCTGAACAACCCAGGGCGTGATGGTGCCACGCGCCGACTGCCAGACGAGACCACCAGTAAGGCCGCCGCTGAGCGCAAGGGCCGCGAAGAAAGCAAGTCGCCAGTTCTTCGCCTGGACGCGCGCCGAACCGATCCGATCATCCCAGACCTGGCCCGCGCGCTGGTAGGGTGTCTCGGGCTCGGGAGTCTTGCCGTAGCGGACGATCGGTCGCCGGAACATGGGTCACTCCCCTTCGGAAAGATTGATGCCGCCGCCGCTCGACGGATGATCGCCGGAGCGGATGGCCTGGTGGGCGGCGCTGACGCCGTGGCTGATGGACTGATTGCGCTTCATGCGGCGCGCCCAGGCGGGCGGTCCCGATCCCTCGGGTTGGCCGGATGGGCCGGCGCCAGCCGAGCCGGAGCCGGGCGCGCTCCCCCCCGTCGCGGCCCTGCCGCCGGCGGCGAAGCTTTCGCGCATGCTGGCGGCAGCGCGCCGCAGGGGGCTCATCGCGGTGGAAGCGCCTGCCCCAACGACCCCGGACATCCCGCCGGCGCTATAGGCGGCGGTGACGCCTCCAGCGACGGCCGCGCCGCCACGCGCCGTTCCGGCAATCAATCCACCGGCCGCACCGATGCCGCCGGCAGCCAGACCAACTCCTGCGGCGCCGATCCCAGCGACAGCCAGGCCCGTCCCAACTGCAGCGCCGGCCCCAAGCTGTGGCCCGCCCGCAATGAGACCGTTGGCGATGGCAGGGCCGAAAATGGTGAGACCAAGCAGCGACAACGCCGCGAGGATCAAGGTCAGCGCGTCGCTGATCGTGGGCGGATTGTTGAAGCCGTTGGTGAACTGGCCGAAGATCGTCGAGCCGATGCCGATGATGACGGCGAGCACCAGGATCTTGATGCCGGACGACACGACATTGCCGAGCACCTTCTCGGCGAGAAAGGCAGTGCGGCCGAAGAGCCCAAAAGGCACGAGGACGAAGCCGGCGAGGGTGGTCAGCTTGAACTCGATCAGGCTGACGAAAAGCTGAATCGCCATGACGAAGAAGCTGATGACGACGATCAGCCAGGCGACGAACATGATGAGGATTTGGACCAGGTTCGCGAAGACGCTGGTGAAGCCCATCATGCCTGAGATCGCGGTCAGGATAGGCTTGCCGGCGTCGATGCCGACCTCGGCGATCTTGCCGGGCTGAAGAAGTTGGGCGGCGCTCATGGTGCCGCCGCCCGCTTCGATACCGAGGCCGGCGAAGCTGTTGTAGATGATCTGCGCGAGGTTGTTGTAGTTGCCGATGATGAAGGCGAAGACACCGATATAGAGGGTCTTCTTGATCAGCCGCGCGAGCACGTCCTCGTCGGGTGCCATCGCCCAGAACAGACCCACGAGCGTGATGTCGATGGCGATCAGGACGCCAGCGAGCCAGCGCACATCGCCCTGCACGAGGCCGAAGCCGGAATCGATGTACTGGGTGAAGGTGCCCAGAAAATTGTCGATAACGCCGGTGCCGCCCATGATCGCCTACTGCCCGACAGAATTCGGCGCGGCGGCCGGCGTGCCTGACGCGCTTGGCGCTGGCTGATAGGTGAAGAAGCGCCGGCGGTTCTCCGCCCAGGCGGCCTCGCAAGCCGCGTCGTCCTTCGCGGCCGTGGCGAGGACCTGGCAGCGGCTCAGTTCCCTCGCAAGCGGGTCGACCGGCGAGGATACCCCGGCTGCGGGCGGCGGCGCGTGATGGCCGTCGTGCTCGAAATGCACAGCGGCCGCGATGATCGCCGCCGCGACCAAAGCGAAGCCCGCTGCGCGTCCGATGGCCGGAACGTTGAGAAGCCGGCCGCGCATCAGTGGAACATCTGCGCGGAGCCTGGCTGATACCCGGCGCCGTAGTTGAGGAAGTTGGTGATCTGCTGCTGCGCCTGCGCCTGGTCCTCGACCTTGCGCACGCCGTCCAGGCTTTGGGCGCGGGCCATGGCGGCGATGACCGCGGTGGCGTCGGCAAGCTGCTGGGCCGCGAGGCCGATGAGCTGGTTGCCGGATTGGGCGGCCTGTAGCGCGCCGCTGGCGGACTGGCTGGAAGAAACCAGCGCGTTGATCTGGACGCGGGCGTTGTCGAGATTCTGCACCACGCCGGCCTGGACGTGCATGGAGTCCTGGTAGGCGGCGCGTGCGTTCTGCCACCGCGTCTGCGCATCGGCCATGAGCTGCGCGTTGGACGTCGTGCCTGAATAGCTCTGCGGATAGACCTGGGTGAACGCCTGATCGATGGTCGTGATGCTGTAGGCGATGCGCTGCGCCTGGGTCAGGAGCTGCTCGGTGCGCTGGATCGACGCCTCAAGCTGAGCCACCGCGGAATACGGCAGGCTTGCCAGGTTTTTAGCCTGGTTGATGAGCATGGTGGCCTGGTTCTCCAGGCTCTGGATCTCGTTGTTGACCTGTTGCAGCTCCCGCGCCGCCGTGAGGACATTCTGCGAGAAGTTCGTCGGGTCGTAGACGATCCATTGCGCGTGCGCGGGAACACTCGCGGTGGCGAGCGTGAGCAGAGCGACGCCAGCGGCGAGCGCCGCACGAAGGCGATGGCGGGTCATGGTGAAATCTCCGGGCTGGGGGTGGCAAGCATGTCCGCCGCCCAATCCAGGCCCTTGCCGCGCAGCCACGCGGCGGCAAACCCGCCGCGACCGTGCGCGGCGACGATCTGGGCGATGGCGGTCTGATCGGTCTTGGACGACGCGGCAGTGAAGGCAAGCGCGACTTCCGAGAGACCCAGCTCGAACAGGCGATTGCCGCGGCGCGATTGGCAGTAATAGTCGCGCTTCGGGGTCGACCGGCTCAGGATCTCGATTTGCCGGTCATTGAGTCCGAAGCGCCGGTAGATGGTGGCGATCTGCGGCTCGAGCGCGCGCTCATTCGGCAGGAAGATGCGGGTCGGGCAGCTCTCGATGATGGCGGGCGCGATGGCGCTGCCGTCGATGTCGGCGAGCGATTGGGTGGCGAAGATGACCGAGGCGTTCTTCTTCCGCAGCGTCTTCAGCCACTCGCGCAACTGACCGGAGAAGCCGTTGTCGTCGAGCGCCAGCCAGCCCTCGTCGACGATGAGCAGCGTAGGACGACCGTCGAACCGGTCCTCGATGCGGTGGAACAGGTAGGACAGTACGGCGGGCGCGGCGCCGGCCCCGATCAAGCCCTCCGTCTCGAAGGCCTGGACTTCGGCTTCGCCAAGACGCTCGCCTTCCGCATCGAGCAGTCGGCCCCAAGGGCCGGCCACCGTGTAGGGTTGCAGCGCCTGTTTCAGAGCGTTCGATTGCAAGAGAACCGACAGGCCCGTCATGGTGCGCTCCGCCAAAGGGGCGGACGCAAGCGAGGTCAGAGCTGACCATAGGTGCTCCTTCAGGTCCGGCGTGATGGTGACGGACTCGCGGGCGAGCAGCGTGGCGGCCCACTCGGACGCCCAGGCGCGCTCGCCGGCGTCATCGATCCGCGCCAGGGGCTGCAAGGCGACCGGCTCCGCCACGTCGTCCGCCAAGGCGCCGCCGAGATCGTGCCAGTCGCCGCCCATGGCGAGCGCGGCGGCCCGGATGCTGCCGCCGAAGTCGAAGGCGAAGACCTGAGCGCCGGCGTAGCGGCGGAACTGCAGCGCCATCAGCGCCAGCAGCACGCTCTTGCCGGCGCCGGTCGGACCGACGATCAGCGTATGCCCGACGTCGCCGACATGCAGCGAGAAGCGGAACGGGGTCGATCCTTCCGTCTTCGCGAGGAAGAGCGGCGGCGCCTGGAAATGCCCATCCCGTTCCGGCCCGGCCCACACAGCCGAGAACGGCATGAGGTGGGCGAGGTTGAGCGTCGAGACCGGCGGCTGGCGGACATTGGCGTAGACATGTCCCGGCAAGCTGCCGAGCCACGCTTCGATCGCGTTGACCGTCTCGCGCATGCAGGTGAAGTCGCGACCCTGGATCGTCTTCTCGGCGAGCCTCAGCCGTTCGTCGGCGGTGCGGGCGTCCTCGTCCCAGACCGTGATCGTGGCGGTGACGTAAGCCTCGCCGACAAGGTCGGTGCCGAGTTCCTGGAGCGCGGCGTCAGCGTCGACGGCCTTGTTGGCGGCATCGCTGTCCATCAGCACCGATGCCTCGTTGGTCATCACCTCCTTGAGGATCGCCATGATCGACTTGCGCTTAGCGAACCATTGGCGCCGGATCTTGCCGAGCAGCTTGGTCGCGTCGGTCTTGTCCATGCAGATCGCGCGCGTCGACCAGCGATAGGGAAAGGCGAGCCGGTTGAGGTCGTCGAGCAGGCCCGGCCAGGTCTGCGACGGGAAACCCATGATAGTCAGCGTGCGCAGGTGCGCGCGGCCGAGCCGGGGCTGGAGCCCGCCGGTGAGATCCTCGTCGACCAGGATGGCGTCGAGATACATCGGCGTCTCCGGCACGCGCACACGCTGCCGCCGGGTCGAGATGCAGGAATGCAGGTAGGTCAGCGTCTCGGCATCATCGAGCCACTCGGACTCCGGCATGAAGCCCTCGACCAGGGCGAGGACGCGGTCTGTCCGATCGACGAACCCTTCCAACGCGACGCGCCAGTCGGCACCGTCATGGGCGCGGTTCTCATACAGCCAGGCTTCGGCCCGAGCGGCGTCGTCGGCCGGTGGCAGCCAGAGCAGCGTCAGGAAATAGCGGCTCTCAAAATGCGCACCCTGCTCTTCGAACTGGGCGCGCCGTTCGGCATCGACCAGCCGCGAGGCGGCATCCGGAAACGGGCTGCCAGGATAGTTGTGCGCGGGCTGACGCTGCGCCTCGATGAAAATCGCCCAACCGGTGCCCAGGCGGCGCAGCGCGTTGTTGACGCGCGACGTGATGG
>Ga0210390_10000992_pt1 | contig 28549 bp, 27 predicted proteins | sample IncBWH11OmetaG_FD_161050 | JGI IMG/M metagenome (GOLD analysis project Ga0210390, IMG submission 161050) | Forest soil microbial communities from Barre Woods Harvard Forest LTER site, Petersham, Massachusetts, United States - Inc-BW-H-11-O ...
GGTTGTTCTTGCGGTGCCCCCAGGACGCTTCGGGGTCGGCGCAGTCGCTGGTGCCGTGCGGCGGGGGCCGGGAGAAGGACTCCAGGTCCGTCCAGTCCACCGCCAGCGAGGCGCTGGCATCCTTGAATCCGGCCGGGACCGATGCCTCCAGCAGGGCGTCGCAGGCTGCCTGCAGCGGCCCGGAGGCAAGCCCGCCGGGCTCGTCTGCGGCGAGCGCGGCGGTGACCAGGGCGAAGGTGTACTCGGTCTGCCGGCAGGTCAGCCGGTGCGGGCCGTGCTTCCAGTCCGTGATCACGCCGAGCCGCCGCTGGTCGTCCTCGCTGAGCGCGGTCAGTGCCTGGTGCACCCGGGTTAGGTGCGCGGGCCGGTGATCGGCCTGGGCCAGGCACATCCCGGCCAGCAGGGTCCGCACGCTCAGCTGCCGGCCGCGTACCCCGACCGGGAGAGCGGCCTCGAGCCGCGGCGCGACGCCGGAGGCGTCGATGACCTCCTCCCAGGCCGCCAGCGCGATCATTGCCGGGCGGCCCCGAGCAGCCGGACGGCATCGGCCTGGTCGCCCGGCTCCAGCCCGGCGACCAGATCGCCGAGCCGCTGAGAACAGCTGATCCCGGCCGCGCGCATGAACGTGGCCAGCCCGAGCTGTTCAGCGCAGTCGCGCAGCCAGGTGGCGCGCAGCCGGGAGGTGTCCAGCCGGGGCAGCCCGCCCCCGCCGTCCAGCGCGGTGATCAGCGGGTTCGTCAGGTTCCGGCGGGCCGGATCGGCCCCGCCGCAGATCAGCCCGGTCCCGGCGAACGCCGCGGCGGCCAGAAGCCGGTCCTGGTAGCGGGCCAGCACCGGCACCGTGCGCGGCCGGGCGCCGCGCACGGTGACCACGATCCCGCCGGACCGGCACGCCACGTCGGCCCCGCGCGCGTCGCGCAGGTCGCCGCGGATCAGCCCGGCTCCCGCGGCCAGGCAGACCAGCCCGGCCGCGCGCATCCGCCGTTCCGCGGTGGGCTGGGCGTCCGCCAGCGCCAGGAACCCGCCGATCTGCGCCGGACTATAGGGTGCCCTGGCCCGCCCCCGGGGCAGCGCCAGGTCGGCCGGGTACAGTTGCGGCACCGCCCGCCGGCCGATGTACCGCAGGTTCGTGCGCAGCGTCCGCCGCGCCGCGCCCGACAGGCCCGGCGCGCACCGGGTGAACCGCTCGGCTACCGACGGGTGCAGCACCACCTCCGGCACCGGCTCCAGGCCCAGCCCGATCGCGTAATCGGCCAGCTTGCCCGCCGCCCACAGCAGGTTCTTGGCCCGCTCCCGCGTCGCCGGGTTCGCGTGCGTGATCACGTCCCGGGCGAACGCCGCCGCCTGCGGCGACACCGACGACGGCCGCCACCGCCAGATATAGCCCTCGATCGTAGCGTGGTCCGCCTGCATGAGGCCTCCCAAGGGGGGACACTTGTCCACAGGACTATACTGCGGACAGTATTCAGGCTCGCGGATCTGAGACGGTGTGTCGCATGGAACCAAGCCCCGCCCAGCGCTCGGCCCGCGACCGGATCGCCGCCGGCCTCGCACAGGCGGGCTACGCCCTGCCCGGCACCCTCACCGTCCGCTCCTACGCCTGCGGAAAGCCGAACTGCCGCTGCCACGCCGACCCGCCCCGCCTCCACGGCCCCTACGCCGAATGGACCCGCAAGATCGGCGGCAAGACCGTAACCAGGCGGCTAACCCCACGCGAGCTGGCCGAATACCAGCCGCTGTTCGACAACGCGAAAAAGCTCCGCGCCTTGCTCGCCGAGTTGCAGGACCTCACCCTCCAGATCATCGAGGCAGACAACAACTCAGGCAGCCACGAACCCGACGGAGCGGAAGAGTCACCTCCGTAAAGTGTGGGCTGAGCCCGCTTAACCTGTGGTCAGCGCCCCAGCCAGGCCACGTTTGCCCAGGCCAGCCCTAAACGTGAAGACCTCACCCGGTCTGACCTGGGGTTTTACGACTCCAGGTTTCTCTCTTGGTCGGATCTGTGGGACCAGGGTGGGTCCCGCGTGGGACCAGGGCTCACAGCAGACGTTTCTCGTCCTTGATGGCTTGTTCCTGCGCGGTTCCCTGGCATGCTCAAGGCCCGTCTGACGCGCCGGGTCGGCGTTGTCCGGGTCCTTGGCTTGTCGGAATAAATGGTGGCGTGCCGCGCGGGGTGCTAGGCGACGAGGGTGTCCGGGCTGGCCGCGCGGCTGACGATGATGGCCTGCGGCGGTGCGCTGGGGCGCCGAGTAGTTCCGCCGCCGGGCGGGCGTCCGGCGTGGCTAAGGATCAGTCGTGCTGCGGCTGCGGCGCTTTTGAGGCCGAGTTCGATGGCGACGCTGAGGTAGGTGTCGGCGGTCAGCACGACGCTGGAGTGACCGAGCTGGTCGGCGATGACTTTCAGTTCGGTGCCTTGGAGCATCATCAGCGTCGCCGCGCCGTGCCTGAGGTCGTGCGGCCGCACTGGGGGCAGCCCTGTGGTCTTCACTAGCCTGCCGAAGGTGAGGGTCAGGTAGTCCGGGCGCATCGGTCCGCCGCCAGGGCCGGGGATCACGTACCGGCTGGTCGCGATTCCGTTCGCCCGGGCGTAGCCGGTCTGGGTCTGGCCCAGGGCGCGCAGCGCGTCCACGATCTCGGGGCCGAGGATGACCGCGCGGCGGCTGGCGGGGGTCTTCAGCGGGCCGGCGGTCAGCACTCCGTGCACCTGCTGGACCTGCCGGTTGATGTAGGCGAGCCCGGCGTCGAGGTCCAGGTCGCTCCAGCGCAGTCCGCAGGTTTCGCCGCGGCGCAGGCCGCACAGTGCCATCAGCAGGAAAGCGGTGTACAGCGGGTGCCCGGCGATCGACTGCAGGAACCGGCGGGTCTGGGCGGGCGTCCACACCGCTACCGGCGGGCGCTTGCCGGTGCGCCGCCAGTTCTTGACCCGGCGGCTGGTCCAGATCACCGCGTGGGGCCGCCGACCGGCAGGGATCCGCAGGTACCTGGTCGGATTGTCGGGGAGCACCCGCTCACGGACCGCGACGTTGAGTGCCGACCGGACCGTGCAGTACACCCGTCGCACCGTGGCCTCGGACACCCCGTCTTCCACCATGGCGGTGAACAGCTGCTGCAGCGCCGCGACGTCCAAGTCAGTCAAGGACACGCCGGACAGCCGGGGCCGCAGGTGATTGCGCAGGTGCCCGCGGTAGCTGCGGCGGGTGCTTTCCCGCAGCCTAGCCCGGGTCAGCCATTCCTCCAGCCACTGCGCGGCCATCAGGCCGTGACTGTCCGCGTCCGGTGCCGGTGCCGGTGCTTCAACCTGCACGACATTCCCGTCATGGCCACGGGGGGTCGGGCCGATGTCCGGGGCTGTTTCAGCTGGGACCTGTGATTTGTCAGTAGGGCAGTTGCCCAGGCTCGCCGTGTCTGGTGGCGGGGCCCCGGACGCGCCTAGCAGCGCGAGCAGGGCAGCGGTCGGGACCCGGTAGTTCCTCCCGACCCGGATGATGCGGCAGGGGAACCTGCCCGCCCGGGCCAGTTCGTAGCTCGTGGTCCGCCCTATCCCGAGGGCTTTCCCGGCGGTGACCAGGTCGGTCACCGCAGGAAGGGCGAGCAGGTCGGCCAAGGTGAGGCTGCGCGCGGAGGATCTGGCAAGTGCGAATGAGGAATCTCGCAGAATAGGTGTCATACCTGCGCACAGTAAATGACGACGGCCTCAAGCTGGCAGGCGCCGACCTCGTCGGGCCGTCTGACACGGAGGGCCTTGCGCCCGCGTCAAGCTGCGACCCCCGCTATGCGGTCCGCGGCTGCGCCGCGCCCAGGCCGGCCAGGGTCTCTTTCCCTGCCCTCGGGGCTGTCGTCGCGCCAGAAGGACTGCACGCCGGGCGGCGGGGAACACGAGCGCGGCGGTGTTGTCGGCCGCGGTGCGCGCGGTCTGCGGGAGTACTGATGTGTAGGTGTCGGCGGTCAAGGTGATGGTGGAGTGGCCGAGCTGGTCAGCGACGATCTTCAGGTCGGTTCCCGCGGCCAGGGCCAAGGTGGCGGCGCCGTGGCGGAGCCCGTGCAGCGTGACCGGCGGCAGCCCCGACTCAGCGACCAGGCGGCCGAACACGCGCGTCATCCGGTCTGGCCCTACCGGACCTCCCGTGACGGTGGTGAACACATAGCCGGTCTCGGTCCACCGGGTCCCGGCCGCGACTCGTTCACCACGCTGCCGGAACCAGTGCTCGCGCAGCGCGGCGTTCGTCGTCCGGTCCAGGGCGATCACCCGCTGGCCCGCCTCGCTTTTCGGCGGCCCTGCGACCAGCCGACCGCCGAGTTGTTGCAGCTGCGCGGTCACGGTCAGCGTCCCGGAGTCCAGGTCCAGGGCGGTCCATTTCAGCCCGGCGGCCTCACCGCGGCGCAGCCCGCGCAGCGCCAGCAGGTGGAACAGCGCGTACAGCCGGTGCCCGCGCACCTGGCCCAGGAACTGCGCGGTCTGCGCGGCGGTCCACACCCCGACCACCGGCCGCCAGCCGTCCTGCCGCCAGCGCTCGGTCAGCGCGGGCGTCCACACCTGCGGCCGCGGGCGGGCCGCCTTCGGCAGTTCGGGCCACCGGCCCGGGTTAACGGCGATCAGCCCGGCGCGGACCGCCGCGTTCAGCGCAGCGCGCAGCGTGGCATGAACACGGTGCGGCGTGGCCGCTGTGACCGGGTGCCCGAGCGCGGCCTGGTCGCGGATGATCGCGGTGAACATGGCCTGCACGTCGCCGGGCGCCAGCTCCGCCAGCGGGATGCCGCCCAGGTACGGGACCAGGTAGCCGCGCACGTGCGCCGCGTAGCCCCGGCCAGTGGAGGCCCGCAACGACACCCGCGAGGCCAGCCACCGGGTCAGCCACTGCCCCGTCGTTATCCCCCGTGCCGCACCCGTAGCCGGGCCGGTCAGCGCCTGCAGCGCCGAGACCGCAGATGATCTGGTGGCGAACCCGCCCCGCCGGACCCGCCGCCGCTGCCCGCCCGGCGACGGCAGGTCGGCGCTGAAGTACCAGGACCCATGCCGCACCGAACCGAGCCCAGGGCATTTCGCCCCGAGCAGCCTGCCGGTTTCCTGGTCACGGCAGCCGCACCGCCTGAACACCGAACCGTGATCCATGATGTCCTCCCCTGAGGTCCCGATCCCGGCCCAGCAGCACCACCATGCACACGGCAACAGTGGACAAGTTCCGGATCTGCTGCGGATCAGCCGAACGGCGCGCCCATCCGGACGCCGACGATCGAGCCCAAGAGCCCGTTCCCGAAGCGCCGCTACGGAACCAGGTCGCTGTTGTCAGTTGTGGCATCTGCTCCTATCCCTAGCGGACTCGGGATCCGGCGGTGGCAGGCGCAGTGTGGATCGCCAGGAACTGTTCTGCGCCGACGACTGCGTGAACCACGGCTCGTCGCCGCCGACCGGGAAATGGCGGTGAGCGCCATGAGCAGGTCACCACGACGCAGATCTACCTGCACGCCGACATGAGCCACAAGCAGCGGGCCATCGAGCGCACCCGCCCGCTCGGCGTCAAGCCCGGCCGTTACCGGCCCAGCGACACCATCCTCGCCTTCTTGCAGGCCCTCTGATTATGCCGACATCTTCAGGCCGCTCACCACCGCCGACCAGGCATTTCTGCCCGACATCGGCATAATGCAGGTCTCGGGCAGACGCACCGGCAGCAGCCCGGCGACGTAGGCGATCAGGTGGAAGGCGTAGGTGACGTCGGCGGAGTGCGGCGGGCCGCCGTGCTCGTCGGTGAACTCGAACCCGCTGCCGACCCAGGCGTCCCCGGCGCTGTTGCGCTCGGTGCCCTGCTCGCGCCGGTGACGGCGGATGTCGGCAACGGTGACGGCGTCCGGGGCGATGGTACGGTCGCCCGCGCCGGACTTCGGCGCACCCTTGGGTGGCACCCAGCCGCTCGGCGGCCGCGATCACCGAGGCGTCCGCCGTGCCCGGCGGGAAGTCCGCGTACTGTCGACGAGGTCGGCAATCCGGGCGGAGTCCTGTGGCCTTGACGATTAGCACGTTGCGATGATCGATCACCGGCGCTTCCGCGCGGTCCGCCCCGCCCACTGCGCCGCCTTCGAACTACTGCCTGCACTTTGGCCTCCGGCACCTGCGGCACCATCGCGCCCTCCGGACCGAACGTTCCAGCGATCAGCGGGCGCCGTACGCACGCCTTCACGCGCTCCGCCCGAGTTCCTCGCCTCCAAGCGGTGCCCGGCCCAGCCGACACGATCTAGCGGTGCGGCGGGCGAGGGGCCTCATCGGCGCCAATGGGCAGAGCGGATGGCTCACTTAGAATCATGATGAATCGCACGATCTGCCATCTAGTGGCCTCTCGATGTGATAGACAGGAGGCAAACACGGGTATCTTTCGCGCAACGTGACGGAATGATCATGGACAGGGGATCCGCGATCGCGTGTCCAGCCAATTGGATTCAGTATGATTCATAGCGAGTCGGCACTGGAGTCGCTGGGAAGCGCGGAACATAAGCGGAGGCGGGATGCTGGCGGGGAACGGCGATGCGCTGCTGAGCAAGCGGCGACGGCTTGGCGGCGTATTGCGACGACATCGCGAGCAAGCCGGGGTGACCGGGCGCCAGATGGCCGTGCGGATCGGCATCAGCCAGTCGAAGGTCTCACGGATCGAGGCCGGCACCGCGATGCCGACGATTCCCGAGGTGACGGCCTGGGCCTCGGCCGTTGGCGCTTCCGGTGGCGCGGCCGAGACACTGATGGCACTGACCGACGCAGCGTACACGGAGGTGCACCCGTGGAGTGCTGCGCTGCGGGACCAGATACACCTGCAAGACGACATCCAGGAGCTGGAGAACCGGGTCGGCGTGAAGCAGGTCTACGAGCCTTCGGTGATCCCTGGTTTGCTGCAGACCGCCGAGTACGTCCGGCGGATCTTCGCGATGTTCCAGCCTCCCTATGCCGAGCTCGACATTCCGGCCGTCGTCGCGGGGCGCCTCGACCGCCAGGTGGCGCTCTTCGACCCCGCCCGGCGGTTCGAATTCCTCATCACCGAGGCGGCGCTGCGCTGGCGCATCGGCCCTCCGGGCCTGCTGCGGTCCCAACTGGACCGGGTCGCCTCGGTGAGCACGCTGCGGAACGTCTCCATCGGACTGATCCCCCAGGCGGCGCCCGCGCTTACCCACGTGCCGCACGGGTTTGTCATCTTCGAGTCGGCCGATGACGAAGACGACGCCCTCGTGCTGGTGGAGACCGTGCACGCCAACCTCACGGTGAGCGGGGCGCCCCAGGTGGACCTATACCGCCGCCAGTGGTCGCTGCTCCGCCAGATGGCGGTCTACGGCGGCGGCGCCCGCGACCTGCTCGCCCAGGTCACCACCGACCTCAGCGAGGCCGACTCTGACGACCGCCAGCTCCCCGAGCCCTCAGGGGATGACCAGTGGCGGGGATGACCAATGAGGATGGGGGCGGTCCAGGTGCCCGGCAGGCAGGAAGTCATGGCCAGGCACCCGGACCTGCGCGCTCAGTGCAGGCAGGCCGTGATAAACCGCAGAACCGCAGCGGCCAGCCGGAGCAGCGCGCCCGCGAGGCACGGCCAGGCCCGCCGCCAGGGGGCGTCCACCACCCGGCGGCGGAAGGCGGCGTATTCCTGCTTGCTGAACACCAGGCCCGGCTGTGCCGGGTTCTTCGAGTCGCGGATCACGACTGTCCCCGCGATGCGCTCGACGATGACGCAGCCACCGCCCCCGTTGCACCTGAACCCGAACTCCGGCCAGTTGTCGCTGTCGATCATTACGTTGCCTTTCTCGATTCCGGTTTTCGCTGCCCGGCCTCCCCGGGCAAGACCACAGTCCGGCACCGGGGTCCGCGCAAGGTCGGCCCTCGGTCCGTGCAAGGTCCGATTGGGGTACGGCGATGAAGTTCGAGGTTCTCGGCAAGGTCACCGCCCGGCAAGGCGACCGGGAAGCGGACCTCAGGACGCAACCGCAGCTCATGCTTGCGGCCCTCATCATCGCGGGGGGAAGGCCTGTTCCCGGGGACATGCTTGAGCATGCGCTCGGCTGGGATGAGATGGAGGAACCACCCGCTCGCGGGCTCAAGGGGGTTGCCTCCGACCTCCGCACCAAGCTGAGTTCGGTGAGCCCGGGGCTATCCGTAAGGATGCCGCGGCCTGTCGGCAGCGGTGGCTACGAGTTTCCGCTTGAGCCGAAGCAGGCGGATGTCCTGCGGTTCCGTACAGGGGTCGCTGATGCGCGGCGTGCGAGCGGTGACGACGGCGCCCGGCTCATGCGCAAGGCCCTCGCCGAATGGGGGCCGAGCGCTGGCGGCCTGTACGGAGGGCAGCCACTGCTCGGGCTGCCTCGCAGTTGGGCTGGGAGCACCCGCCACGGGCTGCGGAGAGAGCACCGTGACGCCGTCCTGGATTGTCTCAGGCACGATCTGGATGTCGGCCGGCATCAGGACGTGATGCGGGAATGCGACCAACTCGTCGCCGACGCCGAAGCGCTGGGCGATGACGAGTTCGTCGTGGTGTGGATGCTCGCCACCTACCGGTCTGGGCACCCGTCGTGGGCTGAGGACATCTTCCGCCGGGCCGCCGCGTACGCAGAAAACTGCCTCGCCCTGCAGCCGAGCCAGCGCCTGCACCAACTTGCGGAGATGATCCAGGATGACGACCCTCGGCTTGGCGCCCCCGATTGCCTGCCGGCCGTGCTGCCCGCCGCCAAATCTCAAGCGCCGAACGCCACCCCCTTCGCACCGGCCCCAGCACACCGTATGTCCAGCCCGGCCAGCGATGAAAGGAAAGCCGTGAGTGAACCCAGCATCACCTTCAACATCGGCGGCAACGCCAGTGTCGGCAGCGCGATCGCGCGCAATGACGGCCACGTGACCGTCCACCTAGGTGCTGCGGCAGTCACCGATCCGGTAGCCGACGACGACGGCGATCCGGACACCGCGGATCGCGACGAAGCGCGCTAGGGGTGCCACATGGGGCGAGAACCGACGCGGGACGGCGGGGAACGGCAACCGCCCAACGTCAGCGTCACCCTCGGGGAACAGGCCAGCGCGGGCAGCGTGATCGGCGTGAACAACGGTCAGGTGCACGTCCACCAAGCGCCGCCCGCCGACGGCCTAAATCGCCTCCGATCTATCCGTTGGACGCCTAAAGGATTCCCGCCCAACATGTCGAATTTCAGCAACGAAGAGATAACGGAACTCGCCACTGTCTTCCCACCTGGCTCGGCAGCCAGGTCAGTCTTGGGGGAGGCCGAATACCCCGCTGCTGCGCTGCCAGCAATGATCGGGGTAACCGGATTTGAATTCTGGTTCCAGATCAGTGATGCCGTGGCCAATGGGATCCTTGAGAATGGCCGGGCCGAGATTTTCGCCGTGGCGCTGCGCCGGTACCCGTACAACCCTGTCTTCCGTCGGGCCGTCGCGGCGCGAGCCAAGACGGCGGAGCAGTGAGACGAGTGCGGGTGGTCGTTGCCGCCGCTCCGGGCGTGGCAACCGGCTCTCTACCCGCTATCCGGGCGGATCAGGAATCGAGGCTGATACTCGAGGCTCAGGCACTCGGGCACCTTGACGTAGAACTCCGCTCAGTCGCGACCATCGACGATCTGGCGTTCAGCGGATTGCGCCCGCCCGACATCTTCCACCTCATCTGCCAGGGGGATCGCGGGACGCTAGTATTCGTTGACGAGTGCGGCGATCCTCGCCGTTTCGCCGCGATCGACGTCGCGGAACTGATCGGCTCATATGGCGTCCACCTCAGCGGAATCGTACTTAACGCCTGTCATAGCGAAGGCTGCGCCGAGACCTTTGCGCCGCTCGCAGACACGGTGATTGCCCACAAAGGCCCCCTTGACGACGATTGCGCCCGACTGTTCGCGGGCCGACTCTACCGGACTCTGCAGGACTTCCCCGATCTCGCCCACGCAGCCCGGATCTCAGCCGATCACCTTGCCACGGGCGAGGCTTGCCGCTCCGGGATCCGTGCTGGGTTGGTGGTTCTCAGGAACGGTGGAGGCCGCTGACATGACGCCGCGTCCGGATGTCGATGCCGCACTGCAAGCGTGGGCTGCGGCGCACGCGCGTTCGGCGGGGCGGTCGGGAGCCTCACTCGACCGGAATACGGAGGCTGCGGAGACGGGCCTCGCCGACCTGCGGGTTACCGTGACGGAAAGTGGTTCTGTGCGACTCCCCGCCGGGACCGAGGTCGTTGCGGTGGCGTGGCTGAACAGGCGCGGCGGCCAGTTGCTCACGGCCGGATCATTCTCGGGCAAGTCGCCTTCGATCAGTAACCCCATCCACATCCGCGCGTGGGATCCGGACACGCACCAGTCCGAAGAAATCCTGTCACCCTTTGCCGGCGGGTTCGTGACTATGACGTGCTCACAGGGCAGTGAGCCGACTCTCGCGGTGACGGTCGCCCAGGGCGGCACGCTGGTTACGGAGGTGCACGATCTGGGTGCTGACTCTGTCCTCTCGGTGCGGCGGGTACGCCGGGCACTGCCGCGCGATTACACCGGCCGGGCGGATGAGGTATGCGCGGCTTTGTCCGCTGGCCGTTCACGGTTCCTCGTCCTTGTACGCGTAGCCCGCCAGTCGAGCGACTCCAAGACAACTGCCACAAGCTTTCTCGACATCTTCGACCTGCGGAACCGACAGACCGTCGTCTACAGCCATCAGCTGGACTGGGAGGTGAAAGCGATTGGCTGGTCCTCGGGCCCCGAGCAGCCACTGCTGGCAGTCGGCGGTGCCGCCAATTGTGCTGATGGGGGCAAACTACTGATCTGGGACCCGTGGGAATGGATGTCACGCGAGTACCAGACGAGTAATCGTATCCGATCTATCGCTTGGTCCGCTGGCTCCGTAACGAGGACTCCAAAGCTCGCGGTGGCCGCCGGAAGTCGTATAGACATTCTGGACCCAGATTCCGGCGAGTTCGTGCAAACGTGCGAGCACAGTGCCACCGTCTTGTCGATGGTGTGGTGGGACAGGCAGGAAGGGACGCTCCTCGTGAGCCTGACGGACAGTCCGGTCTTGCGACTTTGGGATCCGGCGACCGGCGAACTCGTAGACGACTACTACAACATCCAATATGGGGGCCGGTTCGCCAGAATCGCCTGGCTGCCCGAGGCAAACCGCATCCGGCTAGCCATCGACCGCCATGTGTGCGAGGTCACGGCGGTCGTATCTGACACGGCGGCACCGCACCAGGAAGTATCCGAGTCTCTGCCCGTTCCGCCGCGGCCCGCGTCCCTCGGCTTCCTCGCGCTTGGGGCGGGAGGGCTGTGGGCGCCGCTCGGGCTGGTGTCGGACGCTCTCACGCTTGTAGGGGGCACGCGGCGCCGATTGTATGACCCGCGTCTTGACCCACTGAAGAAGCACCCCGGCATCGCCAGGATACGAGCGCTGGGATGGCCTGCGGATGCCCGGGTCGGCCTAGCCGCACTGCTCGTCGACGGGCAGGGCAGCGCTGAGCACATCGCACCCGCAGACACGGCTCCTTCCGATCGGTTGCGGTCCCTCTTCGCTGCCCTGGCAACCGGGCCGGGCAGCCCGGTCAGCGCCCCGTCGGCAGCCCAGGCTGTAACGGAGGCGGCCGATGCCGTCACCGACAAGACCGTGATGATACTGCGGATACTCGGCCCCGACGCCGTCGTGGCGGATCCGCTGCTGCCGCTGCGGCTCACCGGGCGGGTGCCCGCGCTCCCCGAACTGACTCCGCGTCAGACCGCCCTCTTCGACGGCGGATACGCATCGCGGCGGCAGTCCAGCCGGAACCGCGCTGCCGCACCACAGCTCATGCCCGGTGTCTCGGGTATCTCACGCCGGGGGCCACTGCACACGGCGCTGCCCACTCAACTGGCCCTGCCCGATGACCTGCGCATGCTCCGGTATGCCCGCGGGGAGCTGCTGCACCGCACCCACCCAGCCCGTCGACCACTGCCCACCGAGCCAGTAACCATCGTTCTTGACACCACCCCGGCGACATACGGAAAGTGTGAGACCGTACTCCGCCTGACGGCGCACATGGTCACCATCACCCTGTGGCATGCGGGGCGAACCTGCACCCTGATCACACTCACGCACCCCGGACAGGCGCGCGACCTTTCCCGCCCGGAGGACCTGCTGGCCCTGTGGACAAGCCGCACGCTGATGCCCCCGGATTTCCGCCGCGCGCTCAAGACGGCCGCAGATGCTGTGAGCGACACCGTCATCATCCTGACCAACAGTCACGCCGCCCGCGATCAGTTCGCCGCAATCAGGCTCGGCCCGCGCCACCACCTGCTAACGGCGCACACCCCGACATCCGCACCGCCGCCGCCGCCTGTCCACCCGAACCACCGGCAGGTGCTGACCTCGATCGGTTCCGACCAGATCATCGCGCACGTGACCGCCATGCTGGCGCGGGATGCCGAGGCTGCCGGATGAACACGCCCGTCTGGCGACCCGCAGTCCTCGGCACCGCGCACGGATCGGGACGGATACGATGCGACCTATGCCCGCACGGCTGCGATCTGCGGGACGGGCAGACGGGAGCCTGCCGAGTGCGCCGCAACCAGGGCGGCAAGCTGGAGACCGCCACGTTCTCCACCGCGGTAGCGCACGTTGACGCAATCGAGCGCAAACCCTTCTACCACGTCCGGCCGGGTTCCCGGGTGCTGACGACCGCCGCGCCGGGATGCACGTTCCGCTGTGACTACTGCGTCAATCACCGGCTTTCGCAGTACGGCCGACCGGACGGGGCCGGGTGGACTGGTGAACCGGCCGACCCGGCGGCACTGGTGTCCCGGGCGCTGGCCGAGGGGACCGCCATCGGCCTGTCCTACACAGAGCCCGGTCTGGCACCCGAGCTGACGCTCGCCCTCGCCGAGTTCACCGGTCCGGCTGGCGTGCCGATCGTGTGGAAGAGTAACGGCTTCCTGACCGCACAGGCCATCAACCTGACGGCGCCGCTGCTCGACGCGGTCAACATTGACGTCAAGGCCGCCGCTGAGGCACCACACCGGCGATTGACGGGAGCCCCGCTGCGCCCGGTGCTCGACGCGGTCGAGCGTTTTCGCGCAGCTGGAGTGTGGGTTGAGATCAGCACGCCACTGATCCCCGGTGTGGCCGACCATCCCAATCAACTGAGCGTGATCGCCCGCGAACTCGCGGCCATCGACCCGGAGATGCCGTGGCACCTGTTGCGCTTCACCCCCGACTTCCGCATGAGCGCCGAGTCCCCGACCGCGCCCGAGGCGCTGTCGGCAGGAGTCCGGGACGGTCACGACGCCGGACTGCGGTTCGTTTATGTCGAGCGGGCGCTGGGGCCGACGGGACGCCAGACGTGCTGCCCGGGCTGCGCAGCCGTGCTCGTGGAACGCGGGGTCTGGGAGACGCAGGAACAGCGGGTGATCGGCGGGGCGTGCCCCCAGTGCACGCAGCCGATCCCCGGCAGATGGGAGTGAACACGGATGGACAAGAGCACGACAGAGCATGTTTTCGTGGAATCGCTGCCAGACTTGATCGAGCCCAGCGAATACGCCGCGCACGCATGCGGCGGCCTGGTCCGGCTCAAGGTCATGGTGACCCCCGACGGCGTGGAGATCCTCGGGGATGCGATGCGACCGGCCAGCGTCGAGGAGCTGCTTGCCGCGCTCAGCGGCGGTCCGGTGGAGCAGATGCTATGCGGCTGAGCGACGACAGCGGCACGGGTGATGCGCTCGCGCACTTCGCGGCCGGGCTGGCAGACGGCCTCGACCCGCAGCCTGCCGCAGGCACGGCCGATGGCGTCGCGGTGACCAGCGCCTCGTCCTGGTGGAGCGGGCTGACCTGCCATTCCTGCGGACACACGTTCCGCCGGGGCGACCGTGTACGGACTACCTCAGGGGCGGCCACGCCGGTTCATCTCGACCTGGCCCTAGGGTGCGCACCGCCCGAGGGGACAAGCGACCGGGGTGCGACGGGCGAGGATCCTGCGCTAGCGGAATTCGCGGCTGGCCTGGCCGAGGCCTGGCCGCCGGCGGACGGAGTTCGGGTGGTACGGCTCGCGCCTGACGACTGGCACGTGGCCCGCGTGGGACACCGTGGGCGCCCGGTCACCTGCCTGTACTGCGCGCACACGTTCCGGGGAGGCGAGTACGTGGTGATGTGCCCGTGCCGGAGTTCGGGCGGCGCTAGCCCAAGGGAGGAGGGCTGCGGCGCGGCCATCCACCGCGACCCCGCCGCGGGCCTGCCGTGCTGGGAGAACTGGCGCCCGGAGGGGGCGGTCACTGTCTGCCCCGTCCGCATGACCATGGTCGGCGATCATGCTCCGTAAACGAGAAGGGAACACGGAGTCGTGACGCTGCCCCCTGCCGAACGGTTCGCCCGGGCACCGCTGGTCGAGGGATGGGACCAGGAGCGCCTGGTCGGCGCCACGGCTGTTGTCGCGGGTGTCGGCGCGCTCGGCAACGAGGTCGCGAAGAATATGGCCCTGGCCGGGATAGGACGTCTCATCCTGTGCGATCCGGACACGGTGGAGGTCACCAACCTCAGCCGCACCGTCCTGTTCGCCGAGGCCGATATCCAGCGTCCCAAGGCGGAGGCGGCGGCGGACGCGCTCGCCCGTCTCTCCCCCGGCACGAGGGTCACGGCGCGGCAGGCCAACCTCGTCGCGGGCGTGGGGCTGGGCGAGCTGTCCGACGCAGACCTCGTCCTCGGCTGCCTGGACACGCTGCGGGCGCGCATGCAGTTGCTGGGGCGGTGCACCCTGGTAGGCGCGGCGCTGGTCGACGGCGGCACCCGGCCGTGGGGCGGCGAGGTGCGGGTATGGCTCGCCGGGGATGACGCGTGCTTCGCCTGCGCGCTGAGCCCGCACGAGCGCGGCGCGTCCGACCTACCGTGGAGCTGCGCGGACCTCTACGACGACGGCCCGGTGCCGGCCACCATCGCCGACACGGCGGTAGTGGCGTCATGGATGACGCTCGCGGCGTTGCGCGTCCTGTTCGGTGCGCCCCCGCCGTACCGGGTGCTCGACATCAACTCCCTGACCGGGCGTACCGCTCCCGTCGCCATCACGAGGAATGCGGACTGCCCGCACCACGCGCCGCTGACCGGGCCGGTGGTCCCGCTGCCGGTCTCCGCCCGGGACACCGTTGGAACGCTCCTGAACGCGCTGCCGGCGGGTGCCGATCCCCTGGCGTGGAGCGAGTTTCCGATTCCTGCTCCATGTCCGCGATGCGGGAAGAACGATCACCGCCGGGCGGCGGCTGGCGGGGTCCGCAGCTGCCCGGCATGCGGGGAACCGATACGGGCACGGTCGAGCCTGCGGCTCAGGGACGCGGCGGCGGAGCTGCACCTTGACGGGCTGGGCGTGGCCGCCGAGGAGATACTGCCGGTTCGATCGACGGAGGGAAAATACCAATGGCATCGTCTGGGGCGATGAAGCCACCGCAGGACCCGGAAGAGGATCCGGAAGAGCAACAGTGGGCCGCCCTGTACGACGGCCCAGAGATCGAACTCACGCAGGGAGAACGGGCGGATTTGCTCAGGGCTCTCGCCGACGTGTATCACAACGAGAACAGGGTGACTCCCCTGCTGGACCGCATCGGGTTCCCCCGCGGACAGCGCCCCGGCTGGAATAACACCGCCGCCGCCGACATGTGGCTGGAAGTCGCCCACGAATTCGACAACGGCATCATGGAACAGCCGTGGCGGCGCCTGCTAGCCACGGTGTTCAGGGCGTACCGGAGGAATCGCACCTTTCGCAATCTCGCCAACCGGCATCTCGGCAACCGTCCCCGGCAAGGCAGCGGCCAAGACCAGCCCGACATGCACCCACAGCAGACCGCAGCGCCCGACGGCAACCAGGATCCGCTTCCGGCGCTCGTCGACGACAGGTGCCACATCGTCGTCCAAATCGACACCGACGCCGAAACCCAGCAGATCGCGGACGAACTGGGCCAGCGAGACCTGGAGCCGGAGATCTTCTGGGCGACGGATCACGGCGCCTCTTTCCGGGTGAACACGGCGGACCCCATCGAACTGCGCCGCAGGCTGGATGCCACTGATTTCGGCTACCTGATCGTCCCGCCCGGCGTGCCCGACTACGTCTATTACGCACTGTGGGTGAACGGCCCGGACGGGCGACGGTTCCGGATCCGGGAGGCACCCGCCCAGCAGACCGTGGTTAACGTCGCGGGCGAGATACTCGACCAGTACCCTCCGTTCCGGGGAACGGATCGTCCTGCGGTCATCGACCGGATCGGCGCGGCGGGACAGGGTAGCCGCCTCGATCCGGACGGCACGCTGCACGACGCCGGGATCCAAGATGGCGACGAGCTGCGGGTGGGGTTTCAGGCCACGGCAGGCGCGATCAATCCGCAACACCGCGAAGCGGCGCTGTATCGGGTGCGGAACCAGATCGTCTCCTACGCCAGAGCCCACGAGGGTTTCGGGGTCAAGGTAGATTGGCCGCAGCTGCCGAGCGAATACACGATCGAGTTCCGCGCGCGCAGCTTCGCCCCGGACCCCGGCGGCGGCCCCGAGCCCGTGGAGATCGACCGGGCACACCGGGTCCGGATCCAGCTTGGCGCTGATTTCCCGGTAGCGCCGCCCCAGGTGTTCTGGCTGACGCCGATCTTCCACCCGAACGTTTACCCCATGTACGAGTGCGAGGCAGCTCGCGCCCGGCCTAACGCCCGGGGTCTCGTCTGTCTTGGCGAGCTGCAGGTATCGTTTCAGCCCGCGCTGGACTTCGGTGAGCTCTGCCAGACCCTCGTGGACATCGCAGGCTTCCGCAACTACCGGATTTTCCAAGAAACTAGCCGGGTAGACGAGCGGGGCAACTCTGTGCTGATCACGGACTTCTTCGACGAGACCGCAGCCCAGTGGGTACTCGCCCACCAGGACCGAGTCCGGGCCATCGGCGGGCAGTTCGTGCGCCTTGGCAGGCGCACGAAGCCCGAGTTCCGCAACGACATCGAGGTGGCCGACCCGTGAGCGTCGATATCGACCTGTACCGCACCGACGACTACGTGCCGGCCGGGCAGCTACCGTTCGGGCCGCTGCTTGGCGCGGTCCTGAGGCCCATCGTCGGCGACGAGCTGACCGGTTACCAGGTCCAGCTGTCGTTCCTGCCACTCACCGATGAGCAGGAGCTCGGCGGCAGGCCCACGGTTGTGAACCTGCGGTCCGAGTGCGGCTATGTCGTGATCCAGGTCAGCCACGACCACGGTATCGTCTACCAGCATCCGCATCCGCTGCGCGAGATCGTCGGGGAACCCCTACAGCGGGCGCTCGCCGAGCAGTTCCCCGGCGAGTCGCACTGGGGCTTCGGCCTGCGCGGACCCGGACTCGAGAGGTTCGCGCTCGTGCGCCCCGCGCCCAGAGTCCGCAACGAGGCCAGGCTGGGCACGTCGGCGGCCCGGCGGCCCAGGCTCCGGGTTGAGGAGGTGGAGGAAGATGACCCGCCGACGGCGACTATGGCTGAACTCGGCTCAGGTGAGGATTCGCACCGAGCGGACACGCGGGTCGGCGTCGTGCTTCGCGCCGAGGTGTTCGGCGCGTTCACGAGCAGCGCACCGTTCTCCGGCGAGATCGAGGAGGGCGGTTTCCTGCTCGGCAACGTTTACCTGGACAGGGCGCACCCAGGACGACATCTCGTGGAAATCACGGCGACGGCGCAGGCGGAACGCACTGGGGCCTCTCTGCTGCACTTCACCTTCACCGGCGAGAGCTTCCTCCGCGTTAGCGAGCAGATCGGCCGAAGGAACCTCAGCGAGCGCCTCGTCGGCTGGTATCACACGCACCTGTTTCCCGCGACAGACGGCTTCGGGCTCTCGTCTATCGACGTCTCCCTCCACCACGGTACGTTCCGGCAGCCCTGGCAGATCGCGGTCCTTGTCAACCTCTCGGCCGACGGCAGGGTGCTGCGCTGCTACCGTGCTGACGGCGACGGCATGACGCTCACGCCCTACTCGGTCGCGGGATAAGTCACGATGAGCAGCACCGTCACCGGCATGAACGCCGAGACGACCGCGCGACGGGCGCTGACCTGGGCGGCCTCGGCAGGCTCGAGCCACGCCGCGCCCGTTCCAGCGGCCGGACCGCCGCCGTCCGGGCCGTTGCGCGATCCCGGATCACTCGCCCGGCCCGCGCAGGAGACCCTGGCACTTCTCGGCAAGCTCGTCCGCGACAGCGGGGCACGCCTCGGGGCTGGCCGGCCGCCCTTCGGGGACCATGGGGCAGCCGGGCTAGGCGCGATCTTGCTCGCCGCGGCGGCCGGCGGACGGATGGAATTCCGGCAGGCGCAACGGCTCGCCGAGCTCATCCCTCCGCCTCAGCTCACCAGCTCCTCGTCCGCTCCGGGTGCCTGGCTCGACGCACTCGCCCGGCACGTCGTGGTCGCCCCCTGGCTCACCGTTACCGGCGCTCCCACCGACACGCTGCTGCGTTCGTCTCCTCTCACCGCAGTCCTGCATCGACCGGCCGCCGACGACGAGGGGATGAGCATGGCCAAGGAGATCGCCGTTGCGGTGGCGATGCTCTCGCGTCCTCGGGGTGCCGAGGTCCTGCGCGGCACGCTCTCCCGCTGGGCAGCCGATCCGGTTGTCCTGGGCTGGCGGACCAGCCTGCTCCGGCGGCTGAGCCAAGGGAACGACGCCGAGCAGCGGTTCACCGCAGATGGCTATGTCACTGCCCTGGTAAAACACGGCGCGCAATGGCGGCAGCGTTGGCAGGAGGCGGGCAGGAATCTCGCCGGCCAGGGCAGGCCCGATGACCTCATGGTCGCGACCGTGGCGTACTGGGCGCCGCTCGCGGACCTGGCAGGCCGTGACCCCGATCTGATCCGTCAGCGCCGCGTTCTCGCCGGTGCCGCAGATGTGCTCGGCCTGGTACGGCGACACCGTCTCGGCACGACTGGGGGTGGCAGGTGAGTTCAGCCAGGCGCATTCTCCGCTTCGTACCCTTTGACCCGGAAAAGTTCCGCGACCGGTGGATAATGGCGGAATTCTACGAGCAGAATCTCACGGTCGGTCAACTGCTCCGCGACCTACCTGCACTTTCCGCGACGCCGCTGACTCCCGATCACCTCGATCTGAGGGTAGTCAGCGTCGACCATGAGATCGTGACGGCCGATCCCGACACGCCCTTTTACCTTCCGCCCGGAGTGACAATCGGCGGCCCCGTCCCCGCTCAGGCTCTCCCCGTTGCCCGCCGCGAGCGCAGACCGGTCATAAGCGCCGGTCCCGGTCACCCGGAGACGCTCAGCGAGCGCGAGGCGGTGCTGATCGCACACGATCCGGAGGTGAACCGGGCCGCCGCCTATCTTGAGCGCGGCCTGTCCGTGCTCATCCGGTGCGACAAGCTCCTCGTCGAGCATCTGGCGGGAGAGATCGCGGGACGCTCCGGCCGACCCAGCCAACAGATCAGGGCGGCCGGCACCGACGCGCCTGCAGTGCCGGGTCTCGGCTCAAGCCGCCGTACCGAGATGCTCGCGGCGCTGCAGGCCGCTGTCGCGAAGGCCGCGGCGGGCGACGTGCTGGTGGTGCCCTATCTCGACCTGCTCGCCGGCGGCACGGACCGCGCGCTGTCGAGCGAGGCCCGCGAGCTCACCGAGGCTCTCTACGAACGAGCCGAGTGCGTCCTGCTCGGCTTCATCGATCCGTCACTCGACGTCCCCGAGGTACTCGCGAACAGGTTCGCGGTCAGGCTGACGGTAGACATCCTCCCCCGGGAGGTCACCACGGGAGATGGCCGCCGTGTCCCGGTGGGGCAGGCCCTAGTAACCCACGAGGAAGCCAGCCTGTTCGAGGACTTTGACGCCGCCGGCCTTTACAAGCACATCGCCGGCATGAACTCGGTGCGGCTGCGGCACGCCATCCGTTTCGCCTTCCATCAGCGCACCATGGACGACGCGGCACCCGGCAGGCTGACGTTCGCCGACCTGCTGAGCGAGATCCGGATCTTTAAGGCCAGGACATCCCCCTCGTTCGAGGTCCCGAACGTCGGCTTCGACGCGATCGGCGGCTACGATGACGTCAAGCGCGAACTGCAGCAGGCCCTCGCCATCCTCGGCGGTGCCGCAGAGCTACCAGAGAACCTCCGCCATGACCTAGTGCCGCGCGGTTTCATCTTCCACGGCCCGCCAGGCACAGGGAAGACCCTCTTCGCCAAGGCGGTCGCGAGCACGCTCGGCGGTACCATGCTCATCGTCTCCGGCCCCGAAGTCACCGACATGTACGTAGGCGAGAGCGAGCGCAAAGTCCGGGAGCTGTTCGCGGAAGCCCGCCGGAACGCGCCCGCGGTGGTCGTCTTCGACGAATTCGACTCGATCGCCGCGCAGCGCAGCCAGCGCGACGACGGGGGCAGCCGGGCAGGCAATGCCATCGTCGCCCAGCTGCTTACCGAGCTCGACGGGTTCCGTCCCGAGGTACCAGTGCTGATCGTCGGCACCACCAATCGCCTCGACCTGATCGACGAGGCGCTGCTGCGGCCCAGCCGCTTCCGGCCGATCCGCATCGACTTGCCGGACACGCCCGCGCGTACCGAGATAGCCCGCTGGCACGCCGCCCGCTTCGGGGTCCCCGTTACTCCCGCTTTGCTGGACGCGGTCTCCCGGGCGACGGAAGGACTCAACGGCGACGATATTCGGTCAATCTTCCGCGATGGCCGTGCCGACGAGCTCGTCGGGAGCCGCCGCCCCGTCGATGCCCGGCGGCTCGGGGAGCTCGTCGGCACGCTGCGGCGCGGCCGCCAGCAGCGAGACGCTGCCCGGAACCTTGCTGCCGCCCGACGTCCAGCCCCGCAGGGACGCCAGGAAACGAACACCCCCTTCACGCTGGTCCCGGCCGCCGAGGGCGACGCGCCTGGCACTGCGGCGAGAGCCGCTCAACTGCCCGACACCGCCGCTGGCGCGTCCCAGGAGGATCCACGCCCATGACCCAAACGATGATCGAACATCGGCGCGTCGTCTTGGCCCGCACCTTCGCCAGGCGCCTTGACCAGCTCAAGGCGGACTTCGTTGGTCGCGACGAGACTATCGACCTGATTGGTATCGCCATGCTCTGCGAGGAGCATGTGCTGCTCATCGGACCGCCCGGCACAGCGAAGACGGCGCTCCTGCGCCGGTTCGGCGATCTGCTAGACAGCCGGCCATTCACATACCTGCTAAGCCGGTTCACCGAGCCCGCCGAACTCTTCGGCCCGCTCGACGTGCGCCGGTTCCAGCAGGAGGGCGAGTACCGAGTCAACACTGCGGGGATGCTGCCCGAGGCCCATCTGGCCTTCCTCGACGAGGTCTTCCAGGGCAGTTCGGCGATCCTCAACACCCTCCTCACTCTTATCAGCGACCGCCGTTTCCACAACGGCGCCACGGTTGAGGCGTGCAACCTCATCACCTTGCTCGGCGCCACCAACGAGGTGCCCGACGACCCGGTTCTCGCGGCCTTCGCGGACCGGTTCCTGCTGCGTTGCCGTCTGGACTACGTCGCCGACGACGAGCTTGAGAACCTGCTCCGCATCGGCTGGGCCGGCGAACGCGAACGCATCGAACGCCCCCGTTCAGGCGTCGGCGAGGTTCCCCGGTCCCGTGCCGTGTTCAGCCTCCCGGACATCGCCGTACTCCAACAGACGCTCGCGGCTATCGACCTCGCCCCGGTGCTCAGCACCTACGCGAGCATTGTCCGGGATCTCCGTGAGCAGGGCGCGCTCTTCTCGGACCGCCGCGCCGTCAAGGCCCAGAAAGTGATCGCCGCCGCCGCGCTGCTCGCCGGTCGTTTCGAGGCAGAGCCCGCAGACCTCGCGGCACTCGCCCACACATGGGCTGACGGCCGGGACGAGCCCGCGTTTCACCGGGTCATCTCCGGCTACGGCATCCCCGTTGCGACACTCGGGCACCGAGTACGCGATCCCGCCGAAATCCGCATCGACCTCCGCGAATTGCAGGCACTCCGCGACCGGCTCGCCGCGCGGGACGAGTATCACCACCTGCTGCACGAACTCCGCCGACTCGGCACCGAGATTCGAAACGGCCATCCTGCCGAAGGCGCGCTGCTCGTCGAAATCCAGCAGGAGGTCCGTCTCGTCATCACCAGATTCCGTGAACGCTACCAGGAGGACTTGGAATATGTGTAACCCCCGGCGCGTACGCGTCACCGCCACCCGGGAGATCGCCAAGGCATGGCAGCAGGAAGTACGGCGTCAGGCACATCGCACTGGGCGTGCCCACGGTGACGTACGGATCCGCGAACCGCTCGGCGCGACGGTCGGCGGGCCAACCCTGGCCGCGCTCGCCACCGTACTGGCGAACAGCCCCGGATGGGAGCGGGAAGGCGACGCCTACCGGCACGAACTGGACGGCGGATATGTCCGGTACGACCCCATCACTCGTGAACTCGAGATCACCGCTACCGCCACCGTCGAGGTAACTGTAGACGTCGAGGAGAGCACCACCGCCGCAGTCGAACTCACCGACAATGTCAGCGCCGAAGGCGTGGGGATCTACTATACGGATGGCTGGGGCAGGACCACCGAGCAGACCGCCCGCGTCGATGCGGGTCGGAAAGCCGCTGCAAAGCTCGACGCCGCCGAAGAATATCGCATTAAGAAGGAAGAGCACGAGATCGACCAACGCGAGGGCGTGAAGGTGCAGGCCAAGGCCGACGCCAACGCGGAAGCCGCGCTCGACCCAGCCATCGCCGCCGAGTCCGAACGTCTGCGGAACGAGGCCTCCGCACGGCTGGTGACGATCGGCATCGAGGGACGGAACCTGTTCTACCAGGCGCTGGGCACCGCCTACCGCGACGCCATCATGGCCTACGCGCGGAGCCGCGGCGCCGATCGGCTCCGCTGCGTGGAAGACAGTGGTGTCATCAATATCGAGTTCGAACTGGACGTGCACTGATGCGCATCCGGGTCAACTTCCGCTTCAACTCCGATACCGGAGAAGTCGAGACTCTCCTTGTCGAGGACATCGACAGCCGGGCACCCGCAGCCGACCATGACCCCCGGCACGACCAGGCCGCTGCTGAGGTCGGCCGTGTCATCGAGCAGCACGCCCTCGTCGAGCAGATCCTCGGCGGCACCGAACCAGCGCCTGCCAACACCGAGCCGGATCCGTCGGAACGGGAACCGGATACAGCTGCTGGGCGGTCCGAGGAACGACCTCTCCGTGGCTGACGATCCCGTTCTCCTCGACCGCGCCGCCGCATGTTATGTCGAGGCCGGCGAACCTGCCGAAGCGGCACGCTGCTACCACGACGCGGGTTCGTACCGGCGTGCCGCCGACCTTTACTCACAGGTCGGCCTTTATCGTGAGGCAGCCGATGCCTACGCCCGCGCGAGGATGCACGACTTCGCGATCTGGCACCTCGCTCATTACGTTGGCGACGTCGCGGGCGCCCGTGCCCTGGAAAGCACCGGCCAGCCGCCGGGAGATCCCCGCCAACTACGTTGGCGGCTTGCAGTCGCCCGCTGCGACATCGCCGATCACCGGTCCGATTCCGGGCCTCTCGGCGTCCTCGCCGACGCGTGTCGCTACCTTGAACGGCCCCTGGCGCACCACGACCCCTACGTCGAATCGTGGGCTGCGGCGATCGCCACGGCCATGAGGCGCGAGGACCAGGTAGCACTTTTGTACGCCGCGGGCGTCCGCGGCCACTACGACGGCGCCGCCGAGCGCTGGGCCGCATGGTCCCGCGACACCCTGCACTGCGAACTAATCCTTCCCGTCGCGGAGCCCGGCCCCGCCAAAACCCCTGCGTACTGACATGGCATCCCCGCACGACTGGAAGAAAAAGATGGACCAGCAACCACCGGGATCGCCACCTCCGCCCTCTCCTGCCGCACCGAACAGGCGTCTTCCCGCTGGGAGTATCACGGAAGTAGGCGCCCGGCTGCCAGCAGGCCTCAGACCGGCAGTCCCGTCGGCCGCTCGAGACAGCCACCCGCACCCCGCGCCCAGCCCGCCCGACCGGGTCGGCGGACGCTTCGCTACTGCTGCGGCGGCCCTCGTGTTCGCGGGCCACGTCGGTGATCTCGGCCAGGACGAGTCACTGCGGATCGCGCACTCACCGTCCTCCAGGGCCTGGTGGGCGATGGCCGGGCTCTCCCTGGAAGTGGGGCGCGAACTCTCAGCCGCCGCACGCGGCAGACCATTCGTCCAGATCGGCGGCCACCTCCTCCCGGACCGCGGCTGGGGCCCGCCGCCCGATGACCGCAGCACGACCGGATCCAGCACCCCCCCGGACCTGCGCAACGTCAAATTGCTGGATCTCGTGCGCTTCGCCGGCCTCCACCCCACCGCGAGAAAGCCTCGGAACGAGATCAGCGCGCTGACCTCCGGGGACCAGGTGGCCTCGATCGTCCAGCGTGCCCTCGATCTCGACCTCGACGTCACCTACCGACTCGTGTCGCTGGGTCCGCTCTTCGACCCGCCCGGCCGTCAGGAGGCCATGTTCGAGGTCGTGCTCCGTACTTCCCGGGAAACCCTGCCGCCCGCACTCGTCGCCGCACTGCGGCGCGATCCCTTCACGCTGGCGTGCCGACGAGTCGGCACGCGCCTGCTGATGCAGGATCAGCTGGCTTCAGCGCTTCCCGACCGTCATCTCGCCCTGCTCGCCGAGCGCAGCGGCTCCGACGCATGGGTGTTCGCCGACGCCGCCTTCGGTTGCCACATCCTCACGTCGGAGAACCAGGGACGATATCACAACGGGGACGAGCTGGTGCGCCTGTCCAACAGGTACGAGCTGACCGGCCCCTCCTCAGGATGGACCGGCCACAGCACGGTCTCCGGAGCACCTGAGCTCCGTCTCGTGCGAGCGAGCACCCACGGTGCTGCCGTCGATGCCATGCTCCTTGACGACGCTGACCTGACCTGCGTCCCGGACCTGCTGGCGGGCCAGCCTCTCGCTGACACAGCCCTGATCGCACGCGGGCGTGACCACCACATCGTGCTCGCTCCCGGCGGTCTTCTGGAACGGCTGGCCGTCGGCGAACCGCTCTATCGGATCGGCCCGGGACCGCTATATCTTCCGCTGGGCCACCGACTGCGGCCGACGCTGCCGACTGCGGCCAGGCAGCGCCTATTCAAGGCGGACGAGCATAACGCGATAGTCCTTATCGCGAGCGATCAGGGGTTTGCCTTCGACCTCACAACCTGCCAGCCGATCTGGACGCTGTGGCTCGGTGAGTGTCCGCCGATCGATCTCCAGTTGCCCGCGGACATCGTCTCAGCGCTCAGCGCCGACGACGAAGGCAGTGCCACAGATAAACCCAGCGCCGCGAACAAGCCCACCAGAGACAGCGGGAACATCGCCGCGCCGCCGACCGCCTCGCCGGGTCCGGTGAACCCGCCGGGTACCGGGAGTCCCCAGCCGACTGCGGGTGACAGCAGGCTTCCCCCGCCAGGTGTCGGTCCGGGGCTTCCCCCGGACGTCACTCAGCGGCCACAGCGGCGGAGTTGGCAGGAGGAGGCGTGGCTCGCCGAGCTTCGGGGCGATCTCGTACAGGCCGCGGAACTCCACGAGCACAACCGCGACTACCGCCGCGCCGCCCATCTATACGAACTCGCCGCCCGCCAAGAACCGCCGGACAGCATTAACTCGCGTTCGCTGCGTAGCTCGGACAGGTAGTTCCACAAGATCAGCCAAGAGGAGAGCCAAAGAGCCCATGGCCACGAGCAACTGGGCGGATGATGACGACGCTGATATCATCACCGTCGCGGCTCTGCACAATCAGCACGGATGGCAGTGCCGCTTGCTATCCAACGCCGGGGGACGGCATTTGCCCGATGCAGAACGCGAACTCGAGAGATTGCGAGCTTCCAACACCGTCGTATTGGGATTCATCGACGTAGACGATGAATTCCTGATTCTGCTACGGCTCCTCCCCGCTGGGGTTCGCCTACTGCTGTCAGACGCTACCGCTGCCATGGACTACAGCATTGCCGCCGATGCACTCAGGAAGCTTAACCTGGAGGTTCCCGATATTGACCTCAACGATTCGGACGATACCGATCCCTGGCCGGAAGGAGACCTCAACCTAATGGCAGATCTGGGTCTAGACGGGCAAACGCTCTCCGGCATCCTCACGGACGTAGAACTCTACGCCGATGAACAGCTTGAAAAGATCGCCCAGCGACTCGGTTTCGCCAGCGCGCTGAAGACCACGATGGCCTCCCACAAGGAAGCCGACCTCGTCGGACGTGCCGCAACCCTCGCACGAACGAACGCCGGGCCGCTATCCTACGAGGAACTGTTGCGGGTGGCCGACAACTGGCCAAATCAGATTCCGGCCGAAAGCACGATTCGGCGGTTCCCGGTCGGAATCGCCGAATCATCGCTGGCTCCAGTATATCTGGACTTCAACCGATGCCAGCACTGCATCATCATCGGTGACGCTCAATCCGGAAAGACGAGTCTGCTTCGCTCGATCGTGCGCAGCATCTGCGCGTCCAACTCCAACAATCAGGCGCGCATCGTTGTTGCCGACTACCGCCGTACTCTGCTGAGCGAGATACCAGACGAATACTTGGGCGGCTGGTGCACGACCGTAGAGACAGCTACAGAACTAATGGCGGCCCTGCGGGACGCATTGCGCGAGCGCATGCCGGATCCCAATGTAACTCCGCAACAGCGAGTGAATCGGTCCTGGTGGTCAGGGCCCGATGCCTACGTGATCGTCGACGACTACGACATGGTAGCCGCTTCGGCCAGCAACCCCATGGATACGCTGCTGGAGCTCCTGCCGCATGCCCGCGATCTCGGCTTTCACGTGATCATCGCGCGGCGCGCCGACGGCGCGGGCCGGGCTATGCTCCAACCGGTACTAGCGTGCATGAGGGATCTCGGATCGGCCCGCTTTATCATGAGTTGCGAGCGCGGCGAGGATGTCCTAATAGGCACGACGAAACCGTCGAGGCTGTCACCGGGCCAGGGGACGCTCGTCACAGCCGAAAGCGAGGAACTCATTCGGATCAGCTGGCTTCCTCCCGCCTCCGGCGGCACGCCCAGGCGATAGCGCCGTGATCAACCCGCTGGGTGTGGGATCTGGCTATCGCCAGCGAGCTACGCGCCACCCTCACCCGACACACCACGTACCTTGTCCCGCTCGAAAATAGGATCCCGCTACTGGCCTGCGGTTTCGTCGCAGCGTGTACCGCTTCAAAATGAAGAGACATGGCCTAACCAGCGGGTTCGGTGACCCTGTGGGCGCCGATTATTCATCCGTGCTGGTCAGGAAGTACGTCCGCCCTCATGGAGTATGTCGCCGAGCAAGCCTCCAAGCGATGCTTCCGAACGCGTTCAAGTGGATGCGCTAACTCTGCGAGCGAGTTCAGCCAGGCGCTGCGGTTTTAGCTTGGATTGACACGAACCTGCAGCTCACAGTGGGTGACTGGCTCTTGGCACCCCGCATGCCATGCGCAGATCTTCGCACAGCACAGGATGAGTTTCCGGCACAGACAGGGTCAGGGCAGCAACTCGAACGCGTCGGCATGGCGGGGCCGGACCACGGTGAAGTCGCGGTGGTTGAGAGTGGCCAGCGCGGTCAGCTTGAGCCGTTCGGCGACCGCGACCAGGGAGGCATCGATGAGGTCCAGGCGCAGGCTGGCGTACTGCTCGGCCAGCTGGGCGCACCGGTGCCAGTCCGCCTCGGTCAAGTCGACCGGGGTGAGCTGGCCGCTGGTGATCAGCCGGAGGTAGGCGGCCTGGGCGGCGGTGCCGAGCCGGTCCAGGATCAACCAGGAGGCCTCGGCGATCACCGGGACCGGTGCGGCCAGTTCGCCACGGTGGCGGCGCAGCAGCGCGGCGCACTCGCCGTGCCGGTCCGAGCGCCGGTCGGCGGCGGCCAGCCAGATGTTGGTGTCAACTGGCAGCACTGAGGCCGGCCCGCTCAGGCCGACTGCCCGGAGCGGCGGGCGGCGGCCCCGGCGCGCAGCTGGTGGGTGTCCCGGCCTGCCCAGCCGGGATCGCCGGAGTCCGCGGAGCCGATGAACGCCTCCACCGGGTCACTGGCCGCCGTGGCGGGCAGCCGCTCGGCGAGCAGGTCGGCGGCCGTCTGGTCAGGGGTCTGGCCGCGGCGGGCGGCCTCGGCTTCCAGCGCGGCGGCCAGCTCGCCGGGCAGGTGCACGGTCAGCGTCATGACTCCAGGGTAGGTCCTGCCGAGGCGACCGTGGTGACTTGCCGCGCCTGGCGTGCATCACGCTGGGCTCACCGCAGGCGAAGCGCGTAGCCTCCGCCATTGAGTGCTGATGGGAGTTGGCAGGCTGCTGAACCAGCCTCCTGAGGGACACACTGAGACGGTGCTCCCAGGCCAGATCCGGGCGCTGGCAGCAGGATCACGGATTGTGTCGGCCGCTTCTGCCGGACTCCGGGAGCGGCTAGTGACCCGGCCTTGAGTTTCCGGGTTACCACGTGAGTCGTTTTGCGTCACTATCTGGTCCGATGGGCTTTTCAGCGGCTCTCGGCTGGGTTCTGCTGGGGGCATGGCTGATACGAGGCTCTTAATCCGCGGGTTCGGGGTTCAAGTCCCTGGCGGCGCACCCGTTCTGACCTGGCCGTATAGCCTTAAGGCTATACGGCTTTCGTCGTCATGGGGCATGGATGG
>Ga0210390_10000993_pt1 | contig 28522 bp, 25 predicted proteins | sample IncBWH11OmetaG_FD_161050 | JGI IMG/M metagenome (GOLD analysis project Ga0210390, IMG submission 161050) | Forest soil microbial communities from Barre Woods Harvard Forest LTER site, Petersham, Massachusetts, United States - Inc-BW-H-11-O ...
TTCTGGGCGTAAAGAAGCTTTCCGCTATCGAGCGAGACTACCTCGATGCCCCAGAATCCGCGGGCCAGGTCGGGCGCGGAAAGGAGTGCATCGATGTTTTTGGCGACGGGATTGTGGGAGGCGGCGTGAAGGTGTGGCGCCAACAGCAGGCAAAGCAAAATCGCGAAACTCGCGCATTTTCGGCGCATTTGAGCTCACGTCGATTGTAGCACCGCATTCTGGCGGGTTTTCGCTTCGTTGATCAAGTGCCTTTAACCACAAAGAGCACTAAGGTTCACAAAGGAAGGTCTCCGCAGTCGCGGTTTTCATTCGGTCACCGATTTTCCAAGGCTTTCAGCGCGCTTGTTGCCGCTGTCAACGAGGGGTCTAGCTTTAGCGCTTGCTCATAGGCTGCGCGAGCTTCCGGGTATTTGCCGAGTTCCTGGAGAAGAATTCCGAGCTGCAGGTAGCGTGGCGCTGAGCCGGTTGCATCCTGCGAAGCACGCTCAATCATGGCCGGGCCCTGCGTGGGATCGGCCTGCAACGCCAAGCGATAATTGTCGCGTACTTTTGGGTAATTGGCGAGCTCGTTGTAGATGGTGGCGATGCTTTCGTAGCAGCGCGCTTGAATTGCCGGATCAGCAGTGACCTTTATCGTGAACTCGTATTGTGCGATGGCGTCAGTTGGGCGTTCCGATTCGAGGAGAGCGGCAGCCAGGTTGACGTGGCGAAACGGGTCGCCGGGATTGAGGCTGGCGGCTTCCTCGAATCCCGGCAGTGCGTCCTGCGGGCGGCCGAGTTGCATCAGCACTTTGCTCAAGGTCTCGTCCGCGACCACGTTATGTTTCGTAACCTTTACCGTGTGCGACCAGAGATCGTAGTCGCTATGCCAGTAGCCGATCTGGCGCCAGGTGAGGAGTGAGAGCGCCATCAGGATCACGAGTGATGCGGTTATGAGGACTGGCTGCTTAATCTGCCTGCGATCAGCTGCGTCCGCGGCGACCCAGACTGTCATCACAAAAATTCCGATGAGCGGGATGTAGGCGTAGCGGTCGGCCATCGCCTGATCGCCTACCTGAATGATTCCGATAACCGGGACCAAGGTTCCGAGATACCAGAGCCAGCCGGTGGCCAGATATGGCCGAGTGCGGCGCAATTTCCAGACGAGGACACTCACGCCAACCAGAAACAGCGCAGCTAATCCGAGCTGCCATGCGGCGCGGCCTTCTCTCGGGTAGGGATAGAGAAACGCGAGCGGGGTGGGCCAAAACGTTTTCCAGACGTACGATGCGTAGGAGTAGAGGGCGTTCTCCAATCTACCGGTAAAGGGATAGATCTCGAACGATTGGATGGCTTGCGCTCGCTGGGCAATGATTGTGATGACAGCGCTGGCGACGCAAAACGCTAGCAACGGCAGCTTTTCCAGAACCAGCCAGGACAATCGAAACTGCGGTACGAGAAATGCCTTCCCGCCCGTGGGATCCTGCGGCGCTTCGCGTTTGCGTCTGCGTCCTCGCTGCGTTGAGGATGACGGCTGGTCCCAGCTTTGGATTCGTTGCAGCGGCCAGAAGTCGAGCAGCAGGAGCACGAACGGGAGCGTGATGACCATAGGCTTGGCGGCGAGGCCCAGGAGGAATAGCACGACCACAGCGAAGTAACGTTTTGTGCCCGGCTTGCGCGCGTACCAGCCATAGGCTCCGAGCGTGAGCAGAAAAAACAGGGTGCTGAGAACATTCTTGCGTTCGGCGATCCAGGCTACGGATTCTACGTTGAGTGGGTGCAGGGCGAACAGCGCGGCAACCAGCAGGCTGCGTCCCATTGCTCCGGTCCCGCGCGACAGCAACAGGAAGAGTAGTACGGCGTTGAACGCATGCAGCACGATATTCGTGGAATGATGGCCCACGGGATTCAGACCGTAAAGCTGACAATCGAGCGCGTGAGAAAGCCAGGTTAGCGGATGCCAGTTCTGGGCTGCTGTGGCGCCGAAGGCCCAGGTGAATGTTTGCCAGGTCAGCCCGGCTTGCACTTGAGGATTTTCTGTGACGTAGTTTTGATCGTCAACGTGAAGGAAGGGATTGCGGGCGGCGCGGCTGTAGACGGCCAGGGTGGCAAACGCGAGACAAGCGCAGGCGACAGGGACAAAATAGGGATTTCTTCGATCCATTGACGGCGTGATTGTAGCATTGGGTACATCCGCCCAGGGCAAGATGCCGGCGCTACCTGGGTACTGTTTATTTGCTGGCCTCCGGTAGGTTCGGATCTAGTTTGCGGGCTTGATCGTAGGCGGCGCGGGCTTCGGAGGGCTTGCCGGTTTCCTGCAATAAGATCCCCAGTTGGACATAGCGAGAAGCGGAGGGTTGCGCGGCCACACTCTGGGTCAGCCACTGGACCATGTTGGCGCCGCTCTCGGGAGAAATCTTCAGTGCCCGCTGGTAACTGGCGCGCACCTTGGGGTAGTCCCCGAGCGCGTCATAAACGGCGGCGAGGCTGTCATAGTAATGGGACTGCATGGCGGGATCAGAGGTTAACGAAATGGCGGTTTCGTACTCGGGAATGGCGTCCTGCAAGCGATCACAGCCGACCAGGCCGACGGCCAAGTTGCCGTGCCGGACAGGATCCCACGGAAGGAGCCTCGCGGATCTCTCAAGCAGCGGGACCGCTTCTTCCGCGCGACCCATCTTGTTGAGAGCGTCGCCAAGGTTGCTGATGGCCAGTGGATTGTCGGGCGCGACTTCGAGATCGTGCGCCCAAAGAGCGTACTCGCTGCGCCAATAGCCGATCTGGCGCCAGGTGAGAAAAGACAGGGCTCCAAGGATGATTACAGCGGTGACTGCGCGCACTTGAAGATCGATCTGCCTGTGTTCAGCCCAATCATCGGCGCTCCAGACCACCATTACGAAAATGCCAAGCAGTGGGATGTAAGCGTAGCGGTCGGCCATGGCTTGATCGCCAACTTGCACGAGGCCGATTACCGGCACCAGGGTACCGAGATACCAGAGCCAGCCCGTCACAAGATAGCGGCGGGCAAAGCGTTGTTTCCACACCAGGACACTGGTCGCAGCCAGAAACAACGCCGCTATTGCGAGCTGCCATGTGGCGAATCCCTGCCCGGAGTAAGGATAAAAAGGGGCGAGCCGCAGCGGAACGAATGTTTTCCAAACATAAAGGGCGTAGGCGCAGATGGCATTTTCCACGCGAATGCCCATAGGAAACTGCTGGAGAGAGCGGATGGAAACGGTTCGCTGAGCGATGACGGTGAGCACGGCGCTAGCGATACAAAGGGCCAAGAGCGGCAACTTTTCCTGGACGAGTTGGATGAAGGAAGCCGAAGCGAAGGAGGATTCCAGCTTGGAGGCGCGGCTGTCGGCTCGCCGTGGCCCACTCTTTGGCTCCTTGCGGTTCGCCGCTGCTGAGGTGGGCCATCCTTCTATCCTTTGCAGGGGCCAGAAATCAAGCAGGAGAAGCACGAACGGGAGAGTGATGACCATTGGCTTCGCAGCCAAGCCCAGAGCGAACAACACCGCCAGGGCAAGGTAACGCTGGAGGTTGGGGCGGCGAGCGTACCAGCCGTAGGCGCCAAGCGCGAGCAGGAAAAAGAGCGTGCTCAGAACGTTCTTGCGTTCCGCGACCCAAGCTACGGATTCCACGTTGAGCGGATGCAGAGCAAACAATGCCGCGACCAGCAAGCTGCGGCCCATTGCACCCGTCGCCCACAGCAATAACAGAAACAGAATCACGACGTTCAGCACGTGAAACAGAACACTGGTGAGGTGATGGCCGGCCGGATTAAGCCCATAGAGTTGATAATCCAGGGCGTGGGAAAGCCAGGTGAGCGGATGCCAATTCTGGGCATAGCCCGCGTTAAAGGACCAGACAAACGTCTGCCAACTCAGTCCTGACTGAACGTGTTCATTCTGGGTAACGTAATATTGATCGTCGAAATCTACAAAAGGATGATGCGCGACGGGGCTGTAAATGGCCGCCGTCCCGATCGCCAAAAGCAGGCAGTAGAAAATGATGGGCTGCTTGCGTTTTTGGTCCATGAATGATTGCAGCCTTGCCTCTCCAAGAAAGCAAATCTCATAAGCTCGATCAGAGGCCCGGCAGCGCGGTGCAGGGGCTAATTGATGTCGTCCCCGCTGGGCTTCGCCGGGTCGGCTGCGGGGCTCCCGAAGTATGCGTCATTAAATTGCGGTTTCACGGAGTTGTTCAGAGAATCCATTGCCTCCCTCATCAGCTTTGCCGAAATGCGTTTTCTGGCCTCGTCCGGGGGCATCATGTGTTTGTTGACTACCTTGAAGAGATGCCATGCCTCGGTGCCGGAGAGCACTTCTGAGACCTGTCCGATCGGCAGGGCGAAGACTTCCTTGTCGAAGGGGGCCATGTCGGCGCGCGTATTTTCGCCCATGTCGGGGGAGGGACTATCATTTGGAGCATTGGCGAAGGCGTAAGCGTCGGCCTCCAGCTTTTCAAAATCTTCGCCGGCGATGGCGCGGCTGCGGATGGTCTCCGCCTCGGCCTTCATGGCCGCGGCCTCCGCTGCGGTGTCCACTTTCGTGGGAGGCCCCGATTCCTCGGAATGATCCTTCTGCTTGGGAATAGAAATCTGCATCACTTGCACTTCCTCGAACTCGTCTGGATGTTGCTTGTAGTAAGTGTCAAATAGTCCGTTGGTCTTGGCATCCGCCTCCTGCTGCATGTGATTAGAAAAAGTGCGGCCCAGAACCTGCAAGTAGGTGAACTTCAGGATTTCATCGAAATGGGGATCTTTATCAAGCGCGAGTTCGTGAGCTTTTTGCGCGTACAGGAGTTGAGTGGCGTAAAAGTGGGCGAGTTGTGCGGTGGCTTGAGGAGGCTGATTGGGAGCTACCACGGCGGCAAGTTTTTCAAACTGGGCGCGCGTGATAATGGTTTCGCAGCCTGCACGCACTGCTTTTGCGGCGGGCACAGCGGCCGCCTTCGAGCCTGATGAGCCCGCTGCCTTGGATTGTGCCGCAGGCTTCGTGGAAAAAAGATCGCTGCTACAGAGTCCGTCAATTCTGATGACGGGAGCAGTAGGCGCAACGTTGGCAGCGGATTTCGATGGCTCTGCTTTTTCGCCCGGCTTGAGATTGCCTGCGGGCACGCTCTGTCCGCACGCAGAAGGCTGGCTAACAGCCAGCGATGTAAACAAGATAAAAGTCACACACCAATAACGCATTAGAAAATACAACCTCCGGCACAGAACTTGAAATGCTAACACAGGGAATAATTCGTTTGAAATGGCGGACGAGCCGAAGAGGTATTGCGAGCGGGAAAGGCGAGGCCAATTGTTGTCGGGCCCGATTGATTTCGAAATAAAGGCCGCCAGTTGCAGCGGCCTTTGGGAGTTCTTCCGACAAATTAGTGGGCATGAACATCAAATGCTGCGCCGTCACCAGCGCCCGTTGCATTGAGCCATGTAAGGCCCTTCGCAGTGCAGGAATCGCTGTCCTGGAACCAGAAAGGACTAGTGGTATCGCTGTTGGAAACCATCCAAAGCAGTTGGACGTCGGCCACCGGTTCGGTCTCACATAAGAAGTAGGTTTTTCCCTTCTTGAAGGTGATCGCTTTCGCGGATGTGTACTTAATTGTCTTAATAGATGGGTAGTCAGGGATCGTGCCATTCTGCCTCAGCTTAGCCAGCATGGTGGTTGGACCGGTAGCGGCAGAGCCGTTCAAGAGGTAGGCAGACATCTTCCCGCTTGAAGCGCCGCCGTTGGAGGTATAGACGGTGTTGGGTGTCAAGGCAAAGTAAAACGAGAGCGCTGTCGCGGAGGCAGGGGTGAAACCCATGGCAAGGGTCTGACCCGCCCCGGTTGAGAGAGCTGTTCCAGAGATGTAATACCCAGAGCCGGTGTTGTAGCTGGTGCAACCTGCCCCGCAGTTACTGAAAATCGCCCACGGTGGCAGCACAGCACGGCTGTGCAAACCGCTCACGCCGGCTACGCCGCCTCTTACAAAGTTGTCTTGTGCCGTAGCTACTGAAACTAACAGCAGAGCGAGTCCAAAGGCGAACAGACAATTACGAAGCGTGTTCTTTTTCACTGTAGTTCCTCCTGAGTTTTACTCCGGGTGAGCCAAGTCTTGCTATCCAAAAGGTCAGAAGGAGAAGTACGCCGAGGAGCATGCTATTGCGGGTAAGCTAAGTCAAGAGAAATCTAATTTCAAAGTCACAATTCATAGCAAAAAGGTGCATTTTGTTGCGTCTATTGTGCAAATGATTTCGCGACGAAAAAAATGATTGCGTGAGACGCTCTGTGGTAAACGTAAAAAACGGGCCGCCATGGTGCGCGGCCCGCTTAGAGATATCGCAACAGAAAAACAAACTAGTAGTTAACCTGGAATGCGGCTCCGTCGGCGGCGCCAGTAGCATTGAGCCAAGTGAGGCCGCTCTTGGTGCAGGAATCGCTATCCTGGAACCAGAAAGGACTCGTCGTGTCGCTGTTCGAAACCATCCACAGCAACTGGACGTTCGCGACCGGTTCCGTCTGGCACACGAAGTAGGTGACGCCCTTCTTCAAAGCGATCGTGGTCCCCTTCTTTGGCGTGTAGTGGATCGTTTTGATGGTTGGGTAATCAGGGATGGTGCCGTTCTGTACCAGCTTGGCGATTTCTGCCTTCGGACCAGTGGTGGCGTTGCCGTGCAACAAGAATGTGGACATTGCGCCTTTGGAGGCGCCGCCGTTGCTGGTATAAACAGTATTGGGAGCCAAGGCCTGGATGAAATTACCGCTCACCGTGGCTTTGAAGCCCATCGCGATGCTCTGACCTGCGCCGGTAGAGAGCGAAGTTCCGGAAATGTAGTAGCCGGAACCGGTGTTATAGCTGGTGCAACCGGTGCCGCAATTCGAGAACACTGCCGGGGGTAGCACAGCCTGGCCGTGCAAACCGCTGACGCCGGCGACTCCGCCTTTTACAAAGTTCTGTTGCGCCGACGCTACCGAAACGACCAGCAGAGTCAGCCCCAAGCCAACCAGACAATTACGAAGCATCTTCTTCACTATAGTCCTCCTGAGTTTTTTACTGCCAAGGGTGTCGGGCTTATCTTGCGATCCAAAAGCGATAGAGCCCGCGGAGAAGCATCCTATCTTGGCTGTCATCAAAGTCAAGTGAAATCCGGCTGTGGAAGCGGGAATTGTTCGCTTTTTAAAAAATAGTCGCACTTTCTTGCGTCTAATATGCAAGCCGATGTCGAAAACATCACAGGAAGGAGACGAATAACCTACAGCGTATACCCGAGGTGCAGTCATGAATCGTGCCAAATCTGCGCTCGCGTTTGCAGGGCTCGCCACCGCCGCCTTCCGCCAAGGTTTAGAATCGGGCGCATGCGTCCGGTATTTGACTGGAACCTGGGTTCGCGCTCCCTGCAGTTGGGCAAGCGCACCCTGGTGATGGGTGTGATCAACGTGACTCCAGATTCATTTTCTGATGGTGGAGTGCATTTGAACCGCGAGGCGGCAGTGGGCTATGGGATGCAACTGCTGCAGGATGGCGCCGACATCCTCGACGTGGGCGGAGAATCGACGCGACCGGGAGCCAGGGTGCTCCCCGGTGCGGAGACAACTGGCGGAAATAATGCACCCGCTGGGGTGCAACATCCGGAGAAGCAACCGGTCAGCGAGCAGGAAGAATTGGAGCGAGTGATTCCGGTGATCGTGACGCTGAAGCAAAAGCAGCCGGACGCGGTGATCTCAGTAGACACCTACAAAGCGAAGGTGGCGCGGGCGGCGGTGGAAGCCGGAGCCGAAATCGTCAACGACGTGAGCGGATCTCGCTGGGATCCAGAGATGGTGAAGACGCTGGCCGGGTTGCACTGCGGCGCCGTGTTGATGCATATGCGCGGAAGGCCTGAGGAATGGCGTACTTTGCCGCCGGTGTCCGAGGTAGTGATGCTGGTGAAACGCGAACTGCGGGCGTGGGCCGATGTGGCGCAGATAGGGGGAGTGAAGCGAGAGCGGATCGTGCTCGATCCAGGCTTTGGGTTTGGCAAAAGCTTTCAGGAAAATTATCCGCTGCTTAAGCGCTTCGACGAGTTGCATGAGCTACGCTATCCGTTGTTGGCAGGAGTTTCACGCAAATCGTTTATCGGACGAGCCTTGGCGCGGAGCGGGAAGGACGCGCCCGTGGCCGAACGACTCTACGGAAGCTTAGCCGCGGAAACAGCTCTGATTCTGAAGGGCGCGCATATTATTCGCACGCACGATGTGCGGGCTTGCGCCGATGCGGTGCGGCTGGCGGATGTGGTGGTGAGCTGAAGGTTTGCTAGCCGTTGTGCTTCTCCGCGGATGGCTTTCTCAGAGCGGTCTCGGCGTTTTAGACTTCGGAAAAAGAAAAACATCTTAAATCACGGAGAACGTCGCAGAGGGCGCGGAGATAGTGGAATCTTCGATTTCTGTGAATTGCTGACTCGCTCCGCCTCTGAGCATAAGATCCTGCGGCTGCTATAATAAAAAATTGCGCTGATGAGCAAGAAGCGATTAGTACGTTCGACGACAGTGCTGTGTGTCCGGCGTGACGGCCACGTGGTGATGGCTGGAGACGGACAGGTTACGCTTGGCGAAGGCGTGATCAAACACACCGCCAAAAAAATCCGCCGCTTATACCAGGACAAGATTCTTGCTGGATTCGCGGGTTCGACGGCGGACGCCTTTTCACTTTTTAGCCGTTTCGAAGCCAAGCTGGAGCAGTATCATGGCAATATCGGCCGCGGGGCGGTGGAATTGGCCAAGGATTGGCGGACAGATAAGTTTTTGCGGCATCTGGAAGCGCTGCTGCTAGTGTCGGACAAGGAACAGACTTTCCTGCTGAGCGGCCAGGGTGATGTGATCGAGCCAGATGGCGGGATTGCGGCGATCGGCAGCGGGGGACCGTACGCGCAGGCAGCGGCTCAGGCGCTGGCGGCGCACACGCAACTCTCCGCCCACCAGATTGCGGAAGAGGCGATGAAAATCGCCGGCAACATGTGCATTTATACGAATGACAAAGTGACGATTGAAGAACTCTAGGCTTCAGGCGGCAGGCTTCGGGTTGGATATCCTGACGCCCGAAGTCCGAAGCCCGAGACATTTATGGCCATTTACCTACCCGGAACCATAGACGAAGAACAGATTGCTCTCGACGAACTTACACCCCGTGAGATCGTTGCAGAACTGGATAAGCACGTCATTGGACAGAAAGATGCGAAGCGCGCGGTAGCGATCGCGTTGCGCAATCGCATGCGTCGACAGAAGCTAACGCCGGAACTCGCCGAATAAGTTATTCCCAAGAACATCATCATGATCGGACCCACGGGCGTGGGCAAGACTGAAATCGCACGCCGCTTAGCCAAGCTCGCCAACTCGCCCTTTCTCAAAGTGGAAGCCTCGAAGTTCACGGAAGTGGGGTATGTTGGGCGGGACGTAGAATCGATGATCCGCGACCTGGTCGAGATCGCAATTGAGATGGTGCGCGAAGAAAAACTGGAAGACGTGGCCGACAAGGCCGAACTCAATGCCGAGGAGCGCTTGCTCGACATTCTTTTGCCGCCCACGGCTCCGCCGTCTCGCCCGAGCGAGTCTGCCCAGGCGGGCTTCGTTCTCGAAGGAACAACTTCGTCCTCCTCGGGTGAATCGCAAAGCCGTACCCGCGAGAAGCTGCGCCAGCAATTGCGCGAAGGGAAACTTGACGAACGCATGGTCGAAATCGATGTGCGCGAGCGCGCGTTTCCGTCGTTCGAAATCATCTCCAACCAGGGCGTCGAGGAGATGGACGTCAACATTAAGGACATGTTGCCGAACATCTTCGGCCAGCGCACGAAAAAGCGGAAGATGAAAGTCAACGAGGCCTTCGAATACCTGATCCAGGAAGAAGAGCAGCGGCTGATTGACATGGATCAGGTAACCCGTGCCGCCATTGATCGCGTAGAAGATTCGGGCATCATCTTCCTGGACGAAATCGACAAGATTGCCGGCCGCGAAAGCGGCCACGGACCGGATGTTTCGCGCGAAGGCGTGCAGCGCGACATTCTGCCCATCGTCGAAGGGACGACCGTCAACACACGCTACGGCATGGTTCGCACCGATCACATTCTATTTGTGGCAGCGGGGGCATTCCACGTTTCCAAACCCAGCGATTTGATTCCGGAATTACAAGGCCGCTTCCCCATTCGCGTCGAATTGCAGTCTCTTACCATGGAAGATTTTATTCGCATCCTGACCGAACCCAAGTCTTCGCTGGTAAAGCAATACACGGCGCTGCTCGAAACCGAAAACGTGAAGCTGGAATTCACCAAGGATGCACTGGAAGAAGTTGCCCGCTTTGCCTTCCGGGTAAACGAAGGAACGGAAAACATCGGCGCCCGCCGCCTGCATACCATCATGGAACGCGTGCTGGATGAAATCAGCTTCGATGCGCCAGATAAAAAAGGCGAGCACTTCAAAGTGGACGCAGATTACGTGCGCCACATGCTGGCGGACATTGTGAAAGACCAGGACCTGTCGCGCTATATTCTGTAATTCCTCCCGTGAGCATAGTTGGCGGGCAAGTCGCTCGCCACCAGTCAACCATTTCCTCCTCTCTCTGTTAACCTTGTTCTTTCGCCGATGAGGCTGCTCACCTCGAAATTCCTGCTGCTGATGTTTGGCGCTGCTGCCATTGCGGGCTGCGGTGTTCCCGGCGTGCCTAAACCGCCATCCTTGGATCTTCCTCAGCCGGTCACCGATCTTCGAGCGGTTCGCAAAGGCGACAGCGTTTACCTTGGTTGGACAATGCCCGCCGAAACCACGGACCGCCTGCCGGTGCGGCACCTGGGCTCAACCCACGTTTGCAGAAGTCTGGACTCTGCAATGCACGAGTGCGCGAATCCTGCTGGAGAAGTACGTGCGCCGCAGCTTGCCCGCGCAAGCCCTCAGAAAACCAAGGCTGCCGCGAAGATGCAAGCGAGTTACACGGATAATCTTCCGCGAACCCTTCTCGGCGAGAATACCAGCGCGCAGATTTTCTACGCGATTTCCGTGCTGAATGAAAGTGGCCGCGGCGCTGGAATCTCGAATATTGTGCATGTGCCAGCGATAGTTGCCTTGCCGCCGCCATCCGACTTCCGAGCTCAGGTCACGGCGGAAGGAGTTGTCTTGAGTTGGACCCCGATTCCGCGCGCGCTCGAAACCCCGACATTGCGGCACGCGTATCGTGTATATCGCCGTCTCGAAGGCGGAAATACCGACGCCGCGGTGGGAGAGTTGCCGCTGGACGCATCCTCCACGCAACTGGTGGACCATAGCTTCGAGTGGGAGAAAACATACCTGTATCGAGCGACCGTGGTCAACGAGATCCACGAAGAAGGAAAACCTGAGGTCCAGTTCGAAAGCGATGACACGCCTTCTGTGAAAGTCTTCGCCCATGATTTATTTCCGCCCGCTGTTCCTTCCGGCCTGCAGGCTGCGTTTTCGGGAGTCGGTCAACAACCGTTCATTGATTTAATCTGGGCACCGGACACCGATGCTGACCTTGCGGGCTACAACGTTTTCCGCCGGGAAGTAGGGAATGAGCCGGTGAAAATCAATTCAGAACTGGTAAAGACGCCAGCGTTTCGTGACATGAACGTTGCGCCCGGAAAGACATACGTTTATTCGGTTTCGGCGGTCGATGTACGCGGAAACGAGAGTGCGCGGGCGCAGGAAGCGAGTGAAGCTGTACCATAAGATAGCGCTTAGCACTAATTGCCAAGCGCTAATTGCCGAGGGCTTTTATGAAATATTGCGGGTTCGAACTTAACGGACAATCGCATTACGGTTTGGTTGAGACGGTCGCCGGAGTGGAGCAGATTACGCGACTGCTGCTCAAACCGCCCGAGCATAATGGTGGTGACATCGAAGATCTGCCCTCGAAACGAATGGACCATCTTGCCCTGGCCGACGCCAAGTTGCGTGTCCCCGTTCGCCCCTCGAAGATTGTTTGCGTGGGCCGCAATTATCGCGAGCACGCTGCTGAGTTGGAACATGAAGTGCCGAGCGAGCCCTTGCTGTTCTTTAAGCCTCCATCGTCGCTGCTAGCCCCCGGAGGCGACGTCCGACGGCCCAAGCTTTCGCACCGGGTGGACTACGAAGGCGAACTCGGAGTCGTGATGGGCAAGCGATGCTACAAGCTCGCCGAGGATGAGGATGTGCGTCCGTACATTCTGGGCTACACCTGCGTCAATGATGTCACGGCACGTGACTTGCAGAATCAAGACGACCAATGGGCCCGGGCCAAGGGCTTCGACACATTTTGTCCGGTGGGGCCGTTGGTAACGGATGATCTCGATGTCCGGGCGGGAGTCGGCGTCGAAACTCGTGTGAACGGAGAATTGCGCCAGGAGGGTAATACCCGCGATTTTATTTTTTCGCTCGATGTCATCATTCGCTATATCGCGCAGGTAATGACGCTGCTTCCGGGGGACTTGATTGCGACTGGTACTCCGAAGGGCGTGGGCCCGGTGGCTGGCGGAGACGTGATCGAGGTCAGCGTAGAGGGTGTGGGCACGCTCAGGAATCCAGTGGTCGACGAATAGCTTTTCCTCGTGGACGAGAAGCGCTCACTTCCTTACTCGCACTTGCACTTGGGTTCCTTCGGGGAGCTTGCCATCTCGGAGTTCGACTTTGCCATCGCGAACGATTCCATTAAATTCTTCTCGAGTCGGAGACGCGGGCGAGGGCGCCCGCGCCACACGGCCAATGCCTTTGTCCATGGCGGCGTTGGCGAGGCGGTCGGCTTCTTCGTTGTGTCCGCGAAGAACGTGGCCGATCGAAAACCAGTCGAGTTTCGCGATCAATTCTTTTGCGCGCCCGTGCAGATCTTGGAGCGCGGCATTCTTCACTTTGTAGATGCCCTTGATTTGCCGAACCAGCAGTTCAGAATCGCTGATCACCTTGAGCGCCTTATGGCCGTTGGAAACGGAGTACTCTAGAGCAGCGATCAACCCCTGATATTCGGCGAAATTGTTGGTCTGGTGACCGAGGTATTCGCTGAGCGCGGCAACTTTTCGCCCAGTTTCATCTTGAATAATAACGCCGTAACCGGATGGCCCCGGATTGCCGCGCGCACCGCCGTCGCTGAAAGCAATTAAGTGATGTTCGGGCGGGTTTTCGCGTAGAGCGAATAGTTCCTTGGTATCGCGAGATGAGGGATATGAGGGCATGGCAAAAGTTTACACCGCGCCGCGCCTGGCTTGACGGGCGAGTGGCCCGTCACCACACAATCTCGATCTGATTATTTTAAGTAATGATCGAACCATGCCGTCAGGCGGTCGCTTACGTCGCGCCGGTGTTCGGGTTGTAGGAATTCGTGGCCTTCGCCGGGATAGATTATTAGCTGCGTTTCCACCCCTAATGTTTTCAGCGCCCACCAGAATTCGCGGGATTGCGGCATTGGACATTCCCCATCGTACTGGCCGACCAGCACCAGCGTGGGCGTCTTCACATTTTTTATGAACGTGATCGGAGAACTCCTGGCATAAACCGCGGGGTCGTCGTAGACGGTGGCGCCGAAGTACGGGGGCATCCATTCATCAATATCATTTTGCCCATAGTAGCTTTGGTAATTCGCGAGTCCGGCTCCGGCCACAGCGGCGCGAAAGCGGTTGGTCTGGGTCACCGCCCACATAGTCGTGTAGCCGCCGTAACTCCAGCCAGTGATGCCGATGCGGCCGTTGTCGACAGGCAGCGTTTTCACGATTTCGTCCACGCCCTTCAAAATATCCTGAAAATCTCCGTAGCCGAAATCCTTGACGTTGGCCGCTGTGAACTTTTCTCCCTGCCCGAAGCTGCCACGCGGGTTGGGATAGAGCACGAAATATCCATGTGCGGAAAGATCATAGGTATTGAAGAAGGCCTCGGGCCATCCGATACGCGCCACTCCCGCAGGGCCGCCGTGCACCACCACGACCATGGGATAACGTTTGTTCGAATCGTAGTCGGTGGGATACATGAGCCATCCTTGAATCTTCATGTCACCGTTCGACCAATGCAGACTTTTCATCTGACCCCAGCTGGGGTGGATACCATCGTTGATGCGAGTTACTTGCTTCCACTCGCCGATTGGTCCGGCCCATATTTCCGGCGGGTGGACGGATGAATGCCGGATCACCGCCGAGGTCTGGCGATCCGCCGCAAGCGAGATGGTGGGCTCACCCTCAGTCTGTGTGGAGATGACCTCGGGGACGGTCCACAGCTGAGAAATTTTTCCACTCGAAAGATCAACTCTCGAAACGCCTGCCTGGCCATCAATGTTTTCGGTAAAAAGAATCTTGCCCGGTGATTCCCAGTACAACCACGATGGTGACGCAGCAATTCCGGGTGTGACGTTGCGAGCATTCTCTCCCGTCGCGGACACGGTAAAAATATCGCCGCCGATCGATCCCTCATCGCTCATCAGCCCGCCGATGAATGCGATGGACTTGCCGTCGGGAGACCAGCGGGGCACTGCGATCTGCAATGAAGGCTTGTACACCGGCTTGAGCTCAGCGTTTTGCGCGTTCAGGGTGTAGAGTTGCGCCACATACCAATTGGAATCTCCGGCGCCATGCGCGGCAATTGCGGCGAAGGTCTTGCCATCGGGCGACCATTCATATTGGTAAACGTACATGTCTGCCGGCGAAAGCTGGCGGACTTTACCCGACGCGAGATCTACCACGGTCAGGCGCTGTTCGTAAATCTTTTGATCGATTACTCCGGTCTCGGGCACCATGGGCATCAAGGGACCGGCAGCCCGAGGTGCATTTTCCGTAAACAAAAAAGCCAGAGTCTTTTCATCGGGAGACCACGCAGGATCAGCGAGGAAGCCCTTGAGGCTGGTCAGTTTGCGCGCGCTGCCGCCATCCACATTGACCACGTAGAAGTTCGATTGCCCATCACTTTCCGCGTCGGAAAGGAAAGCCAGATGTTTGCTGTCGGGCGACCACGCGATGGTGTCTTCGCTGGCCGCTTGAATATCCGCGTTTGCGGAAACGCGCATCGGCTTGGAGTTGGGAGATTTTAAATCCTGAACATAGATCGCCGAGCCGCCAGTCGGTTCCCCCGAAGCGTTCGCGGACGATTGCACCCAGGCAACACGATTTCCGTCCGGGGAAATCGCCACCTGATCGAAGGTTCGTGGGCTGATGCTTTGCGCCTGCACCGGAACGACCGCGAGCAAAGGGGCGAGGAACATAAGTCTCGCCCAAATCCTGAAGTTTATTTTCATTTCCGCTTTTCCTCGACGATGATGAGCATGGTAGTCGGCAGTTGGAGGCCGGGCGTTCCCGTCCGGCTGGGCGGGCGAGCCGCCCGTCCTTCATTTACATTCTTCACCTTCCGGCAGCCAAACGGGTGGCTAAACGGGCCGGCAGGTCAGCCGCGAGGATACGATCCTGCGCGATCTTCAAATTGTAGGGCACGCGGTAGAAAGCAACTATGCCGGCGTCGGAATCGAAAACCGCGAATCCCGCTCGCCAATCGCCATCCCGAGGCTGTCCCACAGAACCAGGATTGACCAAATAGCGCAGGTCTTTCTTGAGCGGGAACTGAGAGCTTTCGATTTGCCCAACCGTCCTGTAAGCGGGATGAACGGCTTCCACGTGATCGCCGCTCAAAGTAAAACTGCCTTGCAGATGAGTGTGCCCGAAAAAGGTAATGGTGATGGGAGACACCAGCAAGGGCGCCACCGCATCGCCGACGTTTACGACGTACTCATCTTCATGGATGGGCGATCCGTGCACAAATTGAGTGTCGGAGAGTCCCTCGATTTGGAGCGGACCCTGAGGCAGCGAACGGAGCCAATCCAGATTCTCCTCGGTCAGCTGATTGCGCGTCCATGAGGAAGCCAGCGCGGCCACAGGATTGAAATCCTTGATGTCGATCAGGCCGCACACCGCCTTGTCATGATTGCCGCGCACGAAGAATTTCCCAAGTTCGCGCGAGCGTTCGATGACCTCATTGGGACTGGCGCCGTAGCCCACGATATCGCCCAAGTTGACGACTACATCGTAAGCGGGAGCGGCCGCGAGGCACGCCTCAAGAGCTTCGAGATTGCTGTGAATGTCGCTAAGCAGAAGTGCGCGCACTGATCACCGAGCATGGCGATTATAGACTAGACAGCCGGAAGGTACTCGGGTAGTGCGCACAGTTTTGTCCGCCGCCCTTTATTTTGGGACTGCGTTGAAATTCAAGTCGGACAGAAGTGTCCGCTCTACACGTTTATTACCGGGCACCGCGCCCAGTGTCCGGGCCCTACTTCGACCAGCGGCGGTAGACTGCGCCCGCATTCGGCCACGCGAAGGTCACATCGAGGTTCGAACGGACATCCGGGAGGAACCGCATGCACGGGCGGCACCGTCCCTTCGATAGTTTCAAGCGGGCGCCTTCGATCCGTTTTCAGCGTGGGCACCGCGTTCAGAAGGCCACGCGTATACGGATGGGCTGGAGCATGAAAAATATCACGCTTTGATCCCAGTTCCACAAGGTTGCCGGCGTACATGACCGCGATGCGGTCGGCGACGTGGGAGACAACCGCGAGGTCATGCGAAATAAACAGCATGGCCAGTCCAAACTTGGCTCGTAGTTCAGAGAGAAGAGCGAGAATCTGCGCTTGCACCGTGACATCAAGAGCGGTGGTGGGTTCATCAGCAATCAGCAACGCCGGACGATTTACCACTGCCATGGCAATCATGATGCGCTGGCGCATGCCTCCGGAGAGTTGATACGGGTAATCGCGGGCGCGAAGGGCTGGGTTCGGGATCGCGACGTCTTCCATCACCGCCACGGCGCGATCCCACGCTGCCTTTTTTGTGACTTGGGCGTGTACCGCGACGGCCTCGGCAATCTGTTCACCCACCCGCATCACTGGATTCAACGCGGTCATGGGCTCCTGAAAAATCATCGCCACCTGCGATCCACGCAGGCTCCTCATCTCTTCGTCGCTCAGACTCAGCAGGTCGCGCCTGGAGCCGTTTCCATTGGCGAACCGGAGTTCCCCGCCAATCCGCGCCTGCGGGGGAAGCAGACGCATCAGAGCTAGGGAGGTAACGGATTTTCCCGAGCCGGACTCGCCGACCAGGCCAAGAACCTCGCGGGGAGCGATGGTCAAACTCAGGTCACGGACCGCAAGCAAAGACGATGCGGCGGGTCCCCGGTCGGGGAATTCGACGGTAAGACGCCGCACATCGAGGAGCGGAGGCATGAGGCATATCCTAGCAGGGCGGATGTGCCTTCGTGCGCTCAGTAGCCCCGAGCGGTGATGGATCGCTCTGGTGTTATCGGCTTCCGTCAGTCATTATCTGGGTCTTCGGGCGGCGTCTTGTCGTTCACAAAATAATTTGCGTCGTATGGCGCTGGAATCTTCTGAAAAACATTGTGCCGGTGAAAGTCGAAACAATCAGAAAGATCATCGGCCAAAGCGTCGGCATATCCGAGCGAACGCAAGTGATAAACCTCTTCAATGAACTTCAGAATGCTGCCGAAGTCGTGGGTGACGTGCGAGACATATCCTTGCCTGGCAAAGGGCGATACTACGATCAGCGGCACGCGAAAACCATATTCATACGAGTTGATAACGTTCGGGGCAACGTGGTCATACCAGCCTCCCCAATCGTCCCAAGTGATGAGAATGACGGTGTTGTCCCAGTACTGGCTCTGGCCGATGGCGTTAACAACCGACGCAACCCAGGACGGTCCCAGTCCTGAATTGCCCCCCGGATGGTCCGATTCCTGTCCGGTTGGAATCACCCAGGTAACGTTGGCGAGTTGGCCGTTGGCGATGTCAGTCAACACTTGCGCCGGCTTCAGAACAACGTCATCGGCCCAATCCGAGCCGAAACGCAGATGCTGAATCGCATTCGGCCCTGTCCAGATGGAGCCTGCCGATGGGGCGTAATACCGCCAACTGACTCCCGCGTTGTCCAGCATGTCGACCAGGGTCTCGTGGTCGAAGCACGGGTATGCCTTCTGGGCTTCACTTCCGCTGGGATCGATCATTCTCACGAATTCGGCTGACGGAGCAGTACAGCCAGTGTTGCTGTTTGCATTCGTGACCCCGTTGGGATTCTCCGCAGCGAACAAATCGCTGCCTGGGCTGGGTGCGGAAGTTCCGGAAATAATGAATTGGTGCGCCGGAAAGCTGGGCCCCTGGTTAGTCTGGAACATGCGATCGCCGAAGGTGTACTGCTGAGCTAACTCGAAGTAAGGATTCAACAGCCCGGTCGAATTGTCCACATACTTGAACTGGGGATTGGCGGGCGGACAGCCCTGGGCGCCCGGGTTGCAGGACACCGGGATCTTGTCGGCTCCGCTCATGTTTCCCTTGGCGTACATCGACACGAACGCCGCATGGGCGTGACTCAGATCGTAATTGTTCGCCAGCGGTACGGCTGTCAGCGGGATAGTCTCACCTTGCGAATTCACGCCGCTGGTGGCGATGTCCACTCCTGGTGAGAAGTTCGGGTTACTCCCAAACAGGTTGTCGGGAGTGCGATTTTCCTGAAAGATTACAACCACATTCTGAATTCCGCGCTGATGATACGGAGCTTGCGCGAACGCAAGTGTTACTCCAGCCAGCAATATGAGAATCGCAGCGATCAGTTTCATCTTTCCCCCCGGGATTGGCGGCTCCATCTCTCGAAGTCCGCCCCTCTAAAACCGAGGAAGTCGGCCTCGAAGGGCCAAAGTTACACGTAACTTTGCCCCAACAGTACCCGCCTGTCAAGGATAAAGCTTTCTGTCTCGCCGCGTTTGGCGCGGGTTTCGGGCCAGGCTGAGCGTGGCTCTGGCGTCAGGGCCTCAAGCTTGCCGAGGACAGGAAGATGCAAAATGATGCACATTGACAGCCCTATGGCGCTCGATGTATCTTCGCCCGACGCTTGAGCTACTATTGCGCCTCGTTGCTGCCGCGAATGCACTCCCCATCTTGGCTTCGCAATCGGGCCGTCAACATTACATTTCCAGCCATAAGGATAATCCGATGAAACGAACTTCCCCTAAGTCTCAAAATGGTAGAAATGGGTCTGTACTCTTCCCATCCGTACTGGCATTTGCGATTTGTCTCGCCATGGCTGCGCCGGTTCAGGCGCAATTCACTCTCGTCAAAATCAGCACTGACAGCTTCCACAATACCTCCAGCCAGCACAAAACCGAAGTTGAGCCAGACACGTACTCGTGGGGCTCAACCATGGTCGCTGCTTTTCAGGTGGCTCGCGTGGCCGATGGCGGCGGCGCGGACCTGGGCTTTGCCACTTCCACGAATGGCGGCACGACTTGGACCTACGGTTATCTCCCAGGGCTTACAGTTAACTACAAAGGTGGAACGAATTCGGCGGCCAGCGACGCATCCGTAGTCTATAACGCCAAGTATGGGGTGTGGCTGATTTCCAGTCTCCCCATCAGCAACTCGGGAGTGAACGTCGCGGTCAGCCGCTCCAAAGACGGGCTGCACTGGGATAACCCAATCATGGTGGATAACAGCGGCGGAGATGACAAAAACTGGATTACCTGCGACAACAACGCCAAGAGCAAGTTCTATGGCAATTGTTATCAGGAGTGGGACACTCCGGAAATCATGGTAAGCACCTCCACAGACGGTGGTCTTACCTGGGGAGCAGCCAAAACGTCGGCCGATGGCGCCTTTGGCTCCGGCGCTGAGCCGCTGGTCCAGCCCAATGGGCAGGTGGTAATGACGTTCCTCGGAAACAACATGCAGGCATTTACTTCGACCAACGGTGGTAAAAGCTGGGGGTCGAGCTTCACCGTCGCCAACGTCAACACATTCCAGGGGAACAGCAGTCTACGCAGCGTCGGTTTGCCCTTTCCCTCCACCGGCATTGACAAGTCGGGAAAGCTCTATGTGGTGTGGTCGGATTGTAGCTTCCGTTCCGGCTGCAGCACCAATGATCTGGTGATCAGCACCTCCACCAACGGGACCAAGTGGACCGCTCCCGCTCGCATTCCAATCGATCCGCTCAGCAGCACGGTAGACCATTTTATTCCCGGCTTGGCTGTGAATCGAGCGACCTCCGGCAGCACCGCCCATCTAACTTCAACTTACTATTTCTATCCCAAGGCCGACTGCGACGATTCGACTTGCCGCGTACACGTAGGCTTTACCACATCCGCGGATGGCGGCAAGACCTGGACCGCGGGAAAGGACCTGGGAGTTGGCCCCATGCAGATAAGCTGGTTACCCGCTTCGCAGAACGGGCCTATGCTGGCCGACTACCTGTCATCCTCGTACGTGGACGGCAAGGCGTTTGGTGTATTCATGGTAGCCAAGGCGCCGTCCAGCGGCCTGTTCAATGAAGCTGCCTACACCACTAAGCAGCCCTTGGAGGCCTCGGCGGATGAGCCTCGCTTCAGTTCGAGAGGCGAGAGGCCGATACCCGGCGTGCATGCGGATCGGCCGTTCCCCAGGAACCAGGGCGAGGAGAGAGAATCTCCCGCTCCTCCTTTAACTAAGGAATTGCAAAAGTAGCCAATAGATTCGCTGAACACCGCCGGTACAACAAACCGGCGGTGTTTTTGGTTTCTCTTTAAAGAAACGCGTGGGTCTTGTGTTGCCGTATGAAATAGGCTTCACATTGACAGCGCCGGCGTTGCAGGCAGTGAACTCCAGCATACAAAGGATGGTCCGGATGAATCAAATTTCCCTCAAGTCTCAAAGTGGAAGTAACAGTTATGCCTTCTTCCCGTTACTGATGGCATTCGCGATCGCGATCGCAATGGCCATTCCCGCACAGGCACAATTCACGCTGATGAAAATCAGTACCGATAAATTCACCAACTCCGACAGTGTGCATAAGACTGAAGTCGAGCCCGATTTCTTCTCCTGGGGCAATACCATCGTGGGCACCTTCCACGTCGCCCGCGTGCCCGGATCCATCGGATGGGGTAGCGCGGACGTGGGGTGGGCCACCTCTACCGACGCTGGTAAAACCTGGACCTATGGCATTCTTCCCGGATTAACCGACAATTACAAAAACGGACCCTATGGATGGGCGGCGGACCCTTCTGTTGCCTATGACGCCAAGCATGGACAATGGTTGATTTCGACGCTACCGCTGAAGAACCAGGAAAACTCGAACACGATCGGAGACGTGGCCGTGAGCCGTTCTCCGGACGGCATCCACTGGGCAAAGCCAATCATCATCGATAAGACCAAAGAGGATGATAAGAATTGGACAACGTGCGATAACACGTCCACCAGTCCGTACTACGGCAACTGCTACACGGAATGGGATCAGGCGTACGGCAGCGGTGATGTTCTGATGAGCACGTCTCACGATGGCGGACTGACCTGGAGTCCGGGCATACCTTCGGCCGACCACGCCGGTGGACTCGGCGGGGAACCCGTGGTGCAGCCGAATGGCACGGTCATTGTGCCATTTTCTGGCGGCGGCATCGACGCCTTTCGCTCGACCAACGGCGGCAAGAACTGGAGCACAACCGTGACCATCGCGAACGTCACAAACCACCAGGACGATGGTGGCATCCGCACCGGTTTTGATATGCCCGGGGTTGCAATTGACGGTTCGGGGAAAGTCTACGTCGTATGGTCGGATTGCCGTTTCCGCAGCGGCTGCAGTTCCAACGATGTTGTGATGAGCTCTTCTAGCGATGGCAAAACTTGGAGCGCAGTGAGCCGTATTCCGATTGATCCCGTCAACAGTACAGTGGATCATTTCTTGCCCGGAATCGGCGCCGACCTTGCCACTTCCGGCAATAGTTCCCACCTCACCATTGTTTATTACTATTACCCGGTCTCAGCCTGCAACAATTCCTGCAAGCTGGACGTGGGCTTTGTCACTTCCGAAAATGGCGGCAAGACCTGGACTGCGGGGAAACAACTGGCTGGACCGATGCAGCTAACATGGCTGCCAGTCTCCGACGCGGGCTACATGGTCGCGGATTACATCGGGGTTACTTACACGAATGGAGACCCGCGCGGCATATTTCCGGTGGCGCATGCTCCCTCCGGTGGCGTTCTGGATGAAGCCATGTATACCACGAAGGAGCCGCTGTTGGCTGCGGCCAACGAGCCTCGGTTCAGCTCCAAGGGCGAGAAGCCGGTGCGCGGCGCCAAGTCCGATCACGAGATGAAGTTCTACTACGACGACGAAGGCCAGCGGCCGATTCCGCCGTCGAGGCTAATTCCCCGTCCGACGCAGAAGTGAGTTCTCTCGGCATAAGAATCGAACCGCCAGCGCCTGCAAGCTGGCGGTTTTTTCTTGCCTGCAAATTTTTTGCAATTAGCGGAATCCGCGTCCGGCATGGATTGCACCGACATTTCCACATTCAGGAATTCGTACGAGTTTCTGAGGACAACGTGAAGTTGCAACATCGACATGCGCTAAACAATGCACTGAGAGTGCGCTCTGCGCGACTTAGGATCATGCGCATGCACCAAATCCGGTCACTGGCTTGTGGAGCCGCTGCACTTGGCTGCATTCAAAGCAGATACACTTTCGCGTTTTTCGTTGACTCCCAGAATAGGAAGAGTAAAAACATAATCGTTCTTTGACACGTTCTAAGTTTACCCGGTTGGTGCGGCGTCCGGGACTCAAGCAAAGTCACTCTGCGGCATCGCAAGATGAAAAGTGGAGAGGGCAAGCAAGGGTCTATAGCAAAGCGCTGGTTGAGGCGAACAGGAACATCATGTCAAAGGCAGGATAGAGTCCCGAGGCGTTGAGCAGGTTTTTCCGGTTGGCGGTAAGCCCGGAGCCCAAGCAAGGATCGCTCGTCGCGCCCGCAAGGGAAGCCGCGAGGTTAGGTCAGCAAGGGTCTAACGCGAGCTACTGGCCGAGACGAATGAGTTCAACACCACCTCGGGACTCTTAGTGTTTGCAGGCCTCGCAAAAATTGCCCTTTCTCGGCTCCAGGCGGGGCCTACAAGCCGCGTCGGCGAGTCAGTTGTCGGCAGGCAAACCTCGCTCTAATCTGTACAGATCATTCACAAGCGGTATCGCCGCCTGCACGCGTGTCGCAACGAAAACTCGCTTTGTCTTGTGATATTCAATTCCAATCCCAACCAACAACGGTGAAGTTGAGAGTTTTCGTGGGATGTCGATTTCAATCCGCCACACACCGCCCCCACTCATGCCCTGTACCTTTGGGACTCGGAAGCGATTACCGGTATATGTCGGCACGGTCTTTCCAGGGTGTCCTAATACGAAGTGAAAATCGTCCGACTTATTGGGAAATGCTTCGGCAGTTGCCTTGATATCCCCAGTAACCAAGTGTGTCGCTAGGGGTGATATTGAATGCTTAATTGAATTTCTTTCGGCTGGATATCCTGCAATTAAATAGTGGATGCCGGGTGTTTTCGGTTTTGTAACCGACGTTTCTGCCGGTGTAACGAACTGGTAAACTCTTTCTAATTCGTCAGCAAGGTCATCATCGAGTGCCATGACGCACAAGTCTATGTCAGGAGTACTTCCGGGTTCGAATTCCCACGCTCCCCTTCGACCACAGAGTGCGCGGGGCTCCTCGGCACCCATCGTAAAAAGTGGGATCGGCGCTTTTGACGAATCGAAGCATACATGTGCCGCTGTTAACAGAAATCGAAACCCTTCCGCGCGGAAAGGGATGGCGGATCCAGAGATATGAATGCGATTGTGATAGCCAAAAGTGTAGAGCGGACACACTCTACGATGCATCGTTTCACCGATGGCGCGTAGAGGCACCCAAATATTCACCCGATAATCATACAGTTGGTTCGTCGCTGGAGGCCACGGCTTCACTATCGGGAGAAAGGAGCAATGCCTGCGAACTTACAGCGGGATGTTCCCGTGCTTTTTCGGCGGATTTTTGTCGCGTTTAGTTTCCAGCATCTCCAGGGCCTGGATTAGTTTCTTGCGGGTTTCGCGGGGTTGGATTACGGCGTCGACGAAGCCGCGGTCGGCGGCTACGTAGGGGTTGGCGAAGCGCTCGCGGAATTCTTCGATCTTTTCCTGGCGCGCTTCTGCGCGGTGTTTCGCGTGCTCCAGTTCGCGTTTGTAGACGATGTCCACCGCGCCTTCTGGGCCCATGACTGCGATCTCGGCTGTGGGCCACGCGTAGTTTACGTCGGTGCGAATATGTTTCGAAGCCATCACGCAATACGCTCCGCCGTAAGCTTTGCGGGTTATGACTGTCACCTTGGGCACCGTCGCCTCGGCGAAGGCAAACAGTAGCTTGGCGCCGTGTTTGATGATGCCTCCGTATTCCTGATTGGTTCCGGGAAGGAATCCGGGAACGTCTTCGAAGGTCACGAGCGGAATGTTGAAGCAGTCGCAGAAGCGGACGAAGCGTGCTCCTTTGATGGAGGCGTTGATGTCCAGTGTGCCCGCTAAAAATGCGGGTTGGTTGGCTACGATGCCTACGGGCTTTCCGTTCAGCCGGGCGAATCCCACGACCATGTTTTTCGCGTAGTGTTCCTGGACTTCGAAGAAGTAGCCGTCATCCACCACCGTGTGGATTACATCTTTGATGTCGTAGGGTAGGTTCGATTGGTCAGGAACGATTTTGTCGAGGGCTGGATCGGCGCGATCGATAGGATCGGTGCAGGGTTTGCGTGGCGGATCGTCAAGATTGTTGGAGGGCATAAAACTTAGCAGCTCTCGCACCATGGATAGACACTCGGCGTCGTCGTGAGCTTTAAAGTGGGCCACCCCTGAGATTTCGTTGTGGGTCTCGGCGCCGCCTAGTTGATCTTTTGTTACTTCCTCATGGGTAACGGTCTTAATTACGTCGGGGCCGGTGATGAACATGTAGGAAGTTTTGTCGACCATGAGGATGAAATCGGTAATTGCGGGCGAGTAGACTGCGCCGCCGGCGCAGGGGCCCATGATCGCGGAGATTTGCGGGACTACTCCGCTGTACAGTGTGTTTCTCAGAAAGATGTCGGCGTAGCCGGCCAGGGACATTACGCCTTCCTGAATCCGGGCGCCGCCGGAATCGTTGAGGCCGATCATCGGCGCGCCCATTTTGGCGGCGAGGTCCATGACCTTCACGATCTTGGCGGCATTGGATTCCGAGAGCGAGCCTCCGAATACCGTGAAATCCTGGGCGAAGACAAAGACCAGTCGGCCTTCGATGCGGCCGTATCCGGTGATGAAGCCGTCGCCGTAGATCTTTTGCTCGGCCATGCCGAAGTCGTTGCAGCGATGTGTGACCAGTTTGTCCGTCTCTTCAAAGGTGCCTTCGTCGAGCAGGAACTCGATGCGTTCGCGGGCCGACATTTTGCCTTCTTTGTGCTGCCGTTCGCGGCGCTGCTCGCCGCCGCCGTCTTCGGCGAGATGGTCGCGCTTCTTCAGTTCAGCTAGTTTCTGTTCGAGGTTCATGGCGGGAGAATTATAGCGGGTTCGGGGAATGAGAATTGCGTGCGGGATTGATGCGGGTGGAGAGTGTGGAGCTCCGCTCGGGGCCGGACAGCCAAGGGTGGCTGTCCCCGCGTGATTCAACTGACGATTATTCCATGCTGGAACCGAGGGGTTGATATTTATATCTTTTGCCGTCCCAAAAAACCACAGAGGTTGATTGATCGCCGCCGGTTTCTTCGGTGAAGATTCCCATCATCGTTTTGTTCTTCTTCACCGCCATCTTTTTCACGACGACCTGCTTGAAGGGGAGATTCACGATGATGAACTTCGCTTTGGGAGTGGCGGAGTGCCAGGCTTCGGGGCCGGCGCCGTGAATCACCAGCAGCGAAAAGCCGCGGCGCTCCGGGTCATCTGAAGCAAACTGGGTGGTGACTTTGGGATTGCCGTAGCCAAAGAAGCTGTTGTAAGGATCGACGACAACGAAACTATTTTCGGCCTGGTCCATCATCGGATTGGTGCAACGGGCCGGGATGACGATGTCTTCGACGCCATCGCCGTCGAGGTCGGCGATCAAGGGATCGAGCCCGATGAGGGAGCAGGTCGCTCCGAATTGCTTTTGCACAAAATCAGTGTTGACAGTGGGCTTGGCCACCGAAGGCACAGACGCTGGCTGTGCGTTGAGTGTACCCACGCACAACAAGGCAACGAAGATTGTAATCCGAGGGAACGACATAAGAACACTTTAGACCGGCCGAGCGGCATTCAATAAAGAAAGAAGAGCCTCAGGCAGCACGAAAGTCACATGCTCTGCAAATGTCCCTGTCGAGTTTCGTTCGAGCCAGCGGGTCAGAGACCCACTGCCACACGATTCACTTCTCTTCCTACTGCTTGAAATGCTCCCACCCTTTGGGACGAAGTTCGGATCCTACTCCTTGGTGATTCACCAGGACGATGTGCTTGTCCCGGGTAATGTGACCGATTTGCGTAATGGGAACGCCTGTGATTCGCGCGGGGACGCGCTTGGCCGGGCGTGCGGTGAACAGCAGTTCGTAGTCGTCGCCGCCATTGAGAGCGAATTGAAGTTCAACTTCGCGGGCGGGTTTCCCGATGCTGGCGCAGGGAATGGCGGGGGCATGGATCTCGGCGCCCACACCGCTCTCTTCGCAAATGTGGCCGAGATCGGTGGAGAGGCCATCGCTGAGATCAATCATGGCGGAGGCGAGACCTTTCTCCAGGAGGAATCGGCCCACTTCGATTCGAGGGAGGGGGTGGAACTGGCTGGGGAAATCGGCCGGCCTCAGTTTTCGACCGGAAAACAGCAGCTTCAGAGTCGCAGCCGCGCCTCCTAATGTACCGGTCACATAGACACAGTCGCCGGCACGGGCACCTGAGCGCTGAATCGCTCTTCCCTCCGGGGCCGATCCCACGACAACAATGTCGGCCAGCACACCGTCCGGAGATTGTGCGGTATCTCCGCCCGCCAGACTCATATTGAACCGATCCGCCAGCTTAAGTAAGCCTTTGAGAAACTGATCGACCCAGGACTGAGGCAAGTTTCTCGGCAAGGCGAGAGACAGGAATGCGGCGACGGGGATACCGCCCATAGCGGCGATGTCGCTAAGGCCGCGCGTGAGGCAGCGATGACCGATCGTTTCGGCGGAATGCCACTCGCGCCGGAAATGAACCCCCTCGAGGCTGAAATCGGTAGTCACGAGAGCCTGCTGAGCGCGGGGAATTGTCAGTACAGCGCAATCGTCTCCGATGCCGGTTGCAACACCCCGCCGTCGGGCAACCCGACCCCGAATGCGAGCGATCAAGAGTTTTTCGGCCTGAGGCAAGGTGCACCCAATCCACCCGGATACGGTTATATACGGATACGCTTAAATATACTAAGGAAGGCGCGCCGGGGAGGCATCTGCTGCGCTAACGCTTGCGCCGGACAACTCGGGAGGCCTTCAGTCCATCCAAAATAAGCCTTTGGTCCGGACCGTCGCTGGCGCGGGTTGAGGCCCGGGCCTAATGACGGATTTGCTCTTTACACTGCAGACGTTTGCCGGTGGTAACCTGCTACCCCTGCCTTCGGTAACCGTGAGTTGTGCGGTGGGTCGTTGACAGAAGGGACCTACTTTGTTACCGTTGCGAAGCTGCTTCCAAAAACTCTGGCCGAGCTAAGTGCTGCATGTGGTTAGCATTGCAGGCATGAAAGATTTCGGGCCTGACCCTGGTTCCGGTAGGACAGTGCGATCTTGACATTATAGGATCGCGACTGGATGGGGTCGTAGGATCATGGCGGCGAATCTGCCGCGACGGCTCGATCGAATTACTTAACGAAGGGAAAATATTGCGTAAGCGTTTTTACATACTTTTCGTGGCGCGGGGTGATGACGGCCAACTCCGCAAGATTCCCATTCCTGTTCATTATCTTTACGTCCTGGTGGTAGGCGCGGCGATCGGGGCATTAAGCCTCACAGGCATCGCCAGTTCCTACATGAGAATGCTGCTGAAGGTTTCGCACTACAACGAGCTGCGTATCCAGAAAGATGAATTGAAAAATCGCTATTCGCGGCTGGAACAAGTGGCCCAGGAAAGGGATATTCAAGTGGCCTCGCTGGGCTCGCTGGCCAGCGAAGTTTCTTCGCTCTACGGTCTGAAATCGAACCCCGCACTGGAATCGGAAGTTTCCGATCACGTTCAGGATACCCAGGTGAGCTCTTCCCTGGATCGGCTTTATGCTCTAAAAGACACAGCGCTGAGCGGCGCAGCCGCGACTGGGATCTCGCTTGGGCTTACCCGCAATGCAACCACTGGGGACTGGCTAAAGGCCAATTCGGCTCCGAACCTTTGGCCCGTGGAAGGTCCAATCACGGGGTCGTTCGGAGAAAGAATTGATCCGTTCAATGGAGAGGGTGCGTTTCACCGCGGAGTCGATATATCGGCTTCCTACGGACAGCCAGTAGTAGCTCCGGCGGACGGCGTCGTAACCTTCGCGGACTTCATGGGGGGATACGGGCGGGCTATCGCTCTGGACCATGGCCACGGAATCACCACCCGCTACGGGCATCTTGCCAGCTACGCGGTTGTGCCCGGACAGTATGTGCGCCGGGGCGACACTATCGGATACGTTGGGCTGAGCGGTCGTAGCACCGGTCCACACCTCCACTACGAAGTCCGCATTAATGACACACCCGTCAATCCCCACAAATTCCTGCGGCTAACCATGGCGCACGCTGGCGGATTCGCGGCAGGGAG
>Ga0210390_10000995_pt1 | contig 28452 bp, 24 predicted proteins | sample IncBWH11OmetaG_FD_161050 | JGI IMG/M metagenome (GOLD analysis project Ga0210390, IMG submission 161050) | Forest soil microbial communities from Barre Woods Harvard Forest LTER site, Petersham, Massachusetts, United States - Inc-BW-H-11-O ...
GCCGGGTCCCGAATTGAAAGGCGACCGGGCCAAGCTCAGGGTTCTCGATCCAGTCGCTCCACTCGCGCAGGTACCACAGCCCGCCGGCCATAAAGATCGGCGTCGACAACAGGCCGAAATCGACCATCATGTTGCGCAGTTCGCGTACCCGCGGATAGGGGGGCTCGGGATTGAGCGGGTCCTCGCTGTTGGAGAGCCCGTTATGGCCGCCGGCAAGCCACGGGTCCTCGTAGACGACACCGCCGAGCCAGTCGAAGAATTTGTGATAAGCCCGCTTCCACAGCGCCCGAAACGCCCGCGCCGACGACACGATTGGATAATAGTGGACGCCGTAGCTGGCGCAGATCTCGGCGATTTTGTACGGCATGCCGGCGCCGCAGGTCACGCCGTGGATCAAGCCTTTGGCGCCCTCGAGCACGCCGTGCAATACCCGCTCGGCGGCGGCCATCTCCCACAGCACGTTCATGTGGATGCGGCCCTCGCCGTTGCCGCGCTCGTAGGCGACCCGGGCCTGCTCGATGCCACCGGCGATGGCATAGGCGACGAGTTCCTCGTGGCGCTCGCGGCGGGTGCGCCCGTGGTAGAGCTGTGCGATCAGTTCGCCGCTGTCGCCGGAGCTGTCGGCATTGACCCCGGAAAACGTGCCGACCCCGCCGGTCGCCGCCCAGGCGCCGGAGCTTTCGCCGTTCGACACCGATATGCCTTTACCGCCTTCAACCAGCGGCAACACCTCACGGCCCGATATGACGAGCGGGTTCAGGGATCTCACAACCGCGCTTCCCGTCGAGATTTCTCGGATAAAAACCGCGGCGCGGCCTCGGCCGGCGAGCGACCGGCCGCCACCGCCGCAAGTATAATATGGGGAACATCGGAAAAGACCGCGGCGACACCCCAGTCGAATAATTCACCTGCCCGCGCCACGTCGTTCACCGTATAGGCGAGCACAGAATATCCCGCTCTGCGGATTTCGGCCACGACCGCCGGCCGCAGCAGCCGGTGGTCGGCATTGATCGTCGTGCAGCCCAGAGTTTCAGCACGGCGCCGCCAGTTGCCGGCAGGAGCGCGCACCAGGAGACCGCGCGCAATCGCCGGCGCGCGGTCGAGCGCCCCGGTCAATGCGTCCGTCACAAAACTCGAAATCATAGGCGGCGGCAGCTGCGGCGGCCACAGCCGAGCCAGCACATCGGCGGCGGCATTCCCGGTTTCGACGGCGCCGCGCCGCCCGCTCTTCAGCTCGACATTGGCGCCGATGCCCAGTTCGGCAAGGGCCGCGATCGCCTCCGCCAAAGTCGGCACCCGTTCGCCGGCGAAGCCGGCATCGAACCACTTGCCGGCGTCGTGGCGGCGGATTTCCGAAAGCGGCAGCGCGCGCACCTTGCCGCGGCCATCGGTGGTGCGATCGAGGCGATCGTCATGCAGAAGAACCAGTTCGCCGTCGGCCGTCAACCGCACGTCGAACTCCACCCAGCGGCAGCCCAGGGCGCCCGCCCGGCGCAACCCGGCAAGCGTATTCTCCGGGGCGCAGCCGGCGGCGCCGCGATGGCCGATCACCGGCGGAAGATCAGGTTGCGCCCGAGAGGCGACAGGACTGCTGGGCTCGCTCATTGGCGATGCGCCGCCCCGAAACGTACTGGCTCCAGACCGTACCGCCCGGCGCGGTCGGTTATCACCCCTGAGGCGTCAGGACTCGACCCTCACCGGCTCCGGCGTCCGCGCCGGCTCGGCGCGTCTGTTGCCGAGATCCTCGCCGGTCTGCTGGTCGACCTGGCGCATGCTCAGCTTGACCTTCCCGCGGTCGTCAAAGCCCAGCACCTTGACCTTGACACTGTCGCCGAGCTTGACGACATCGACGACCTTGCCGACGCGCTGCGGCGCCAGTTCGCTGATATGCACAAGTCCGTCGCGCGAGCCGAGAAAATTGACAAAGGCGCCAAAATCGACGGTCTTGACGACCTTGCCATTGTAGATCGCGCCCAACTCGGGCTCGGCGACGATGCCGCGAATCCAGTCGATCGCCGCCTGCGCGGCGTTGCCGTCGACCGCGGCGACCTTTACCGTGCCGTCGTCGTCGATGTCGATCTTGGCGCCCGTCGTTTCGGTGATCTCGCGGATGACTTTGCCGCCCGAGCCGATGACTTCGCGGATCTTGTCTTTGGGGATGGTCAGGGTGGTGATGCGGGGCGCGTTGTCGCTGACCGTGTCGCGCGCGCCGGTCAGGGCTTTGGCCATTTCGCCGAGGATGTGGATGCGGCCGTCGCGCGCCTGGTTCAACGCGATGCGCATGATCTCCTCGGTGATCGAGGTGATCTTGATGTCCATCTGCAGCGCGGTGATACCCTTTTCGCTGCCGGCAACCTTGAAATCCATGTCGCCGAGATGGTCCTCGTCGCCGAGGATGTCGGACAGCACGACAAAACCCTCGGGCTCCTTGATCAGCCCCATCGCGATGCCGGCGACCGAGCGCGGCAACGGCACGCCGGCATCCATCAGCGCCAACGAGGCGCCGCACACCGAGGCCATCGACGACGAGCCGTTCGACTCGGTGATCTCGGAGACGACGCGGATCGTGTAGGGGAAATTGTCCTTTGACGGCAGCAGCGGTCGAACCGCCCGCCAGGCGAGCTTGCCGTGGCCGACTTCGCGCCGGCCGGGAGAGCCCATCCGTCCCGTCTCACCCGTCGAATAGGGTGGAAAGTTGTAATGGAGCATAAAGTTTTCGCGGTACTCGCCTTCGAGCGCATCGATGACCTGCTCGTCCTGCCCGGTGCCTAGGGTCGCCACCGCCAGCGCCTGCGTCTCACCGCGGGTGAACAATGCCGAGCCGTGGGCGCGCGGCAAAATGCCGACCTCGGCTGCGATCGGCCTGATCGAACGGGTGTCGCGCCCGTCGATCCGGCTGCCGCCGCGCAGAATGCCGCCGCGGACGATCTCTTTTTCCAAATCCTTGAAGATTTTGAGCGCCAGCGCGCGCTGCTCGTCGTCGGCAAACAGGCCGGCGGCCTGCGCCTTGGCCGCATCGAGGCGGTTGCTGCGATCCTGCTTACCCTGCTCGCGATAGGCCGCCTCGATCAGCGTGCCGACGTTCTCGCGCAGACGCGCTTCGATCGCATCATGTTCGGGTGAGGGCGGCGGAACATCCCACGGTTCGCGCGCGCAGGTCTCGGCGAGATCGATGATCGCCCGGATCACCGGCTGAAACTCGCGATGACCAAAGGTGACCGCGCCCAACATCACGTCTTCGGGAAGCTCGCGGGCCTCCGATTCGACCATCAGCACGCCATCGGCGGTGCCGGCGACGACGAGGTCGAGTTGCGAGCGCGGCAGTTCGGAGAGCGTCGGGTTCAGCACATAGCCGCCGTCAATATAGCCGACGCGCGCGCCGGCGATCGGCCCAAGAAACGGAATGCCGGAGAGCGTCAGCGCCGCCGAGGCGCCGATCAGCGCGACGATGTCGGGGTCGTTTTCGAGGTCGTGGCTCAGCACCGTGCAGATAATTTGCGTCTCGTTGCGAAAGCCGGGTGCAAATAACGGCCGCAGCGGCCGGTCGATCAGTCGCGAAACGAGGGTCTCTTTTTCCGACGGCCGACCTTCACGCTTGAAAAAACCGCCCGGGATCTTGCCGGCGGCGAAGGTCTTTTCCTGGTAATTGACGGTCAGCGGAAAAAAATCTTGGCCCGGTTTAGCGGTCTTCATCGCCACCGCGGCGCACAACACGGTCGTCTCGCCATAGGTGGCGAGCACTGCTCCGTCAGCCTGACGCGCGAACTTCCCGGTTTCGAGGGTCAGGCGGCGCCCGCCCCACATCAGCTCTTTTCGGTAAACCTGGAACATCCTTAATCATCCTTTGCGAAAAATGGCGCGCGGCGAGCCTTCTCGCCGGCATCGGCCGGGCCCGCACCATCGCGCGCCGGCGCGATCGCCTCAGGCGACCGCCGCCGCCAGCCTTGCTTCACCCAATTATCCGAAACCGCTCGAGGCGCCGTCAGGAAACTGCGGCAGCCGCTCGACGGCGGAAGTTGCCGGTTGCGCGCGGAACCGGCGGAGCGCGTCAACGGCGCAGTCCCAGACGCCCGATCAGCGTCTCGTAGCGGCTCTGGTTCGACCGTTTGAGATAGTCCAACAACCGCCGGCGCTGCCCGACCATGACGAGCAAGCCGCGCCGCGAATGGAAGTCCTTTTTGTGACCTCCCAAATGATCAGTCAGATTGCGGATACGCTCGCTCAGGATCGCCACCTGCACTTCGGGCGACCCGGTGTCGGCCGTTTTGGTGGCGTATTCAGAAATAAGCGCCTGCTTGCGCTCGGCCGTGATCGACATCGATCGAACCTCTTCACCAATTGATTACGCGCAACGGCCGCAGACTTCCGTCCTCGACCCGCGCCAGAGCGACCAGAGATTGGTCGTGCCATGCGCTGACGACGGTGCCCGCGACAAACCGCTCGGGCTGCGCCAATCCGCCGGCTCCGCGCACCGCCACAGACTGCCCGCAACGCAACCGAGCGGCCTCCGCCGCCGCCAAGGTCAGAGCCGGGATGCCGTCCAGCGCCGCCTCGAGCGGGAGCAGGTGCCCGCAAGCAGAGAGAATATGTTGACTATTACCCTTGGATTCCAGTGAAATCGCTTGCGCTTCGGTGAACCGCCCGACCGACAGGCGGCGCAGCGCCGCGACATGACCGAGAGTACCGAGCGCCCACGCCAAATCGCGAGCCAGCGCACGGATATAGGTTCCTTTGCCGACGACGGCCTCGCAATCTGCATGATCGCGGTCGGGGATCGCAATCAGCCGCAGGCTGACGATTTCGACCGGCCGCGGGTTCAGCACGGGCGGGCGGGCGGCGCGGGCCAGCGCATAGGCGCGGTGCCCGGCGATTTTTATCGCGGAATATACCGGCGGAGTTTGCATGACGGCACCGGTAAAGCGCGGCAGCATCGCCTCGATCTCGGCCGGCTCCGGCCGCGCTTCGCTCACCCCGACAATTTCGCCGTCGCTGTCCTCGGTGGTGCAGGCGACGCCCCAGCGAATGCGAAAGCGGTAGCATTTTCGGCTGTCCATCGCATAGGCGATGGTTTTTGTCGCTTCACCCAGGGCGATCGGCAAGACGCCGGTCGCCAGCGGATCGAGGGTTCCGGCATGACCGGTTTTGGCGCCGGTGGCACGGCGGACGCGCTCGACGACGCGGCTCGAAGTGAGGCCCTGCGGTTTGTCGATGACAAGCCAACCGTTGAGCCCGCGATCAACCGGCATCGTTGTCGCTCGCGCCGGTGACGGGCTGCTCCGGATGCAGGTCGCGCTCGACCTCGGGTAGTGCCAGCAGAGCCGAGATGCGGTCGGCCTGATCAAACGTGTCGTCCAGCGCGAAGACCAGGTTCGGCACGTAACGCAGCGCCAGATCGCGAGCGGCAAGACCCCGCAGAAATGGTGCCGCACGCTTCAGCGCGGGGAGAATTTCAGCGGCGTTGGCGCCGGCCAGCGGCATCACATAGACCGTGGCGTTGCGCAAATCGGGGCTGATCCGAACTTCGCTCACCGTGATGCTGGCTTCGCGCAGCACGGGGTCGCGATAGTCGCCGTCGCGCAGGATTTGCGCCACCAGATGACGCAACTCTTCGGCGACCCGGCGCTGGCGCTGGCTTGCGGTATGGCCGGCCGCTGCGCCGGCGGACCGCTGCCGGTCACGCTGCCTCTTGGCCATCGCTGGTTTCGGCGGCTCTTTTGTCGGCCGAAATCAGGCGCCGCTGCCCAAGCCGAGCGTTGCTACAAGGTGCGGGCAACTTCTTCGATCTCGAAGCATTCGATGACATCACCGGTTTGGACATCCTGATAGTTCTCGAAGGCCATGCCACATTCGTAGCCCTCCCTGACCTCGCGGACCTCTTCCTTGAACCGCTTCAGCGTCTTTAGTGCCCCTTCGTGGATCACGACGTTGTCACGCAGCAGGCGCACCTTGGCGCCACGGCGGACCGTGCCTTCGGTGACAAGACACCCCGCTACCTTGCCGACGCGGGTGATGTTGAAGACCTCGCGGATCGAGGCGTTACCCAACAGGCGTTCGCGCAAAGTCGGCGCCAGCAGCCCCGACAGCGCCGCGCGCATGTCGTCGATCAGATTGTAGATGATCGAGTAATAGCGGATCTCGACGCCGTCGCGGCGCGCCAGATCGCGGGCCTGCGGATTGGCGCGAACATTGAAGCCGATGATCACCGCATCCGACGCCTTGGCAAGAATTACGTCGCTTTCGGTGATCCCACCGACCGCCGAGTGCAACACCCGGATCGACACCTCGCTGGTCGAAATCCTGTCGAGCGAGCCGACAATCGCCTCGAGCGAGCCCTGGACATCCGATTTGACGACGACCGGAAGCTCGTTGGCGGCACCGGCGGCGATCTGCGAAAACATCTGTTCGAGGGTGCCGCGCCCGCCTTGCGCCGCGGTCGCGTCGCGCCGGCGGCGCTGGCGGAAATCGGCGATGTCGCGAGCCCGGCTTTCGTTTTCGGCGACGATGAAGTCGTCGCCAGCGAGCGGGATGCCGTTGAGCCCCAGGACCTCGATCGGCGTCGACGGACCGGCTTCGGTCTGGCTCTGCCCATGATCGTCGACCAGCGCGCGCACCCGGCCCCATTCGCTGCCGGCGACAAAGATGTCGCCGACCCGCAAACTCCCGCGCTGGATCAGGACGGTGGCGACCGGACCGCGGCCGCGTTCGAGTTTCGCCTCGAGAACAACGCCTTCGGCCGGCCGTTTCGGATTGGCCTTCAGATCGAGCAATTCGGCCTGCAGCAGGATGGCCTCTTCGAGCCGGTCGAGATTGGTTTTTTTCAGCGCCGACACTTCGACATCGAGGATCTCGCCGCCGAGCTGTTCGACGACGATGTCGTGCTGCAACAGCTCCTGCCGCACCCGCTCGGGTCGCGCTTCCGGTTTGTCGATCTTGTTGATGGCGACGATGATCGGCGCTTGGGCCGCCTTGGCATGACGGATCGCCTCGACCGTCTGCTCCATGATGCCGTCGTCGGCCGCGACCACCAAGACGACGATGTCGGTGACGTTGGCGCCGCGCGCGCGCATCGCTGTAAACGCCTGATGGCCAGGCGTGTCGATAAAGGTGATTTGCTTGCCGCTCCTCAGGTTGACCCGATAGGCGCCGATATGCTGGGTGATGCCACCGGCCTCGCCCGCCGCGACATCGGTCTCGCGCAGCGCGTCGAGCAGCGACGTCTTACCGTGGTCGACATGGCCCATGACGGTGACCACCGGGGCGCGCGGCTCCAGCACATCCTCGGCGTCTTCCTCACCGCGCAGGCCGACCTCGACATCGGCTTCCGAAACCCGGCGCAGGCGGTGGCCGAATTCGCTGACGACAAGCTCGGCGGTGTCGGCGTCGATGACCTGGTTGATCGTCGCCATCACCCCCATGCGCATCAGCGCCTTGATCACGTCAGCGCCGCGCTCGGCCATGCGGTTCGACAGTTCCTGAACCGTGATGGTCTCGGGAACGACCACGTCGCGCACGACCTTGACTGCTTCCTGCTCATGCTGGTGCAGCCGAAGGCGCTCGCGCTCGCGCGCCCGCCGCACCGAAGCGAGGCTGCGCATCCGCTCCCCTTCGTCGCCGGACAGCGCGCGGGTCACGGTGATCTTGCCGGTTCGCCGCCGCATCTCGTGGCGCGGCGGCACCGCCGGCTTTCTGATTTCGGGCCGGGCGCCGCGGCGGGGCGCGCCGACCGGCTCTTCTTCCTCCTCGGCCGGCATCGCGACCTTGCCGGCCGCCGCGAGAGCTGCGACCTTCGCCGCCGCCGCCTTGCCGGCGCGCTCGGCGACCTCGCGGCGCGATTCCTCCTCCTTGCGGCGCTGCGCCTCGTCCTCGGAGCGCTTGCGCGCATCCTCGGCGGCTCTGCGCCGCGATTCTTCTTCTTCGACCCGGGCGCGGGCCTCTTCCTCGGCATGGCGGCGCGCCGCTTCGGCGGCCCGCTCCTCCTCCTGGCGGCGCCGGTCGGCCTCGGCGATGGCGGCGCGATAGCGCGCCTCCTCGTCGGCTTTTTGCGCATCCTGCACCGCGCGCACGCGCCCGGCGCGCTCCTCGGCGGTCAGCGTGCGCGGGATGACGACTGGCCGGCGCGCCGGCTCGGAAGGCTGCGGACGCGCGACCGGCGCCGCCTCGCGCGCGACCGCAGGCGCTGGTTCCGCCCTGCCGGGTTCCGGCGTGCCCGGCCCGACCACGCGCTTCTTGCGGACCTCGACGGTGACGGTCTTGGAGCGGCCGTGCGAGAAACTCTGGCGCACCTGCCCGGTTTCGACACCCTTGCGCAGCTCCAGCCGGCCGCCGGGGCGGGCCAGGGTCAGCGGCCGTTTTTGCTCTTGCTCAGTCGCGTCGGTCATCTCGCTCCAATACATTCATCCTGCCGCGCCGGCCCGGCTGGAACCGATTATCGCTGTTGCTCAACCATCGCGTTGGCGCGAAAGCCGGCTAGTTTTTGCGCCTCGCCCAAGAGCCTGCGGCATAGAGGGCCGGACCCGAGCGATGCGTTCACCCCGCGCTCGCGGCCAAAGGCCGCGCCTATCTCCACCGCCGTCAGCACGCAGACCAGCGGTAGGCCGCGGCCGAGCGCGGAAAGTTTGCGGCGCCCGCCTGCGGCTCCGTCGATCGCCGCGAGCAGCGCCCCGACCCTTCCGCCGCGCACCGCCTCGGAAACGCGCTCAAAGCCGGCGACCGCGAGACCCGCCCGGCGAGCGAGTCCGATCGCGTCGATGCAGCGCTGCGCCAGCAGCGTCTCGACCCGATCCGCGAGGACGGCTGAAACCGCGACCGGCCGGCGCGCGGCGCGCGCGAACAACCGCTTGGCCACCGCTCGTTCGACTATATCGCGGCGCGGCGTCAACCACAAACCCCGTCCGGGCAGGCGGGCGGCGACGTCGGGCACAATTTCCCCCTCCGGACCGACGACAAAGCGCAACAGTTCGGCTCGGTCCCGGATATCGCCGGTCACCAGGCAGCGGCGTTGCGGCCCGGTCTCGCGGGCGTCGATCGCCCGCTCCGATGCAGCGGAGGAGTTGCCGACGCTCGTCGCGCCTACTCCTGCCCCGATGCGACTGGGGCTGCCGCCTCGTCCTCGAACCAGTGGGCGCGCGCCTGCATGATCATTGCGTTGGCCGCTTCGAGGTCTAGCGCGGCGCCGCCTTTGTCTGAGGTGCCGAGCAGCTCCAGCAGCTCGTCGCCGGCAAGGTCGGCGAAATCGTCGAGGGTTTTGACCCCCTTTTCACCCAGCGCCACCAGTATGCCGGGGGTCAACCCCTCGAGCTCCGCCAAATCGTCGGCAACACCGAGCTCGAGCCGCCGCTCTTCGTATTCGCGATCGCGCCGCTCCAACGCGTTGCGCGCCCGCGCCTGCAATTCCGCGGCAATATCGGCATCGAACCCTTCGATGTCGGCGAGGTCTTCCGTCGCCACATACGCGACCTCTTCGAGAGAGGCAAAGCCCTCGGTCACGAGCAGGTGCGCAATCACCTCGTCGATGTCCAGGGCGTCGATGAACATCTTGCTGCGGCTGCGGAATTCCTCGGTGCGGCGCTCCGATTCCTCGGCCTCGGTCAGGATGTCGATGTCCCAGCCGGTCAGCTGCGAGGCGAGCCGCACATTCTGACCGCGGCGCCCGATCGCCAGGCTCAGCTGGTCGTCGGGAACGACGACCTCGACCCGGCGCTGCTCCTCGTCCATGACCACTTTGGAGACCTCGGCTGGGGCGAGCGCGTTAACGACAAACGTCGCCGGGTCCGACGCCCACGGCACAATGTCGATCTTCTCGCCCTGCAACTCCCCGACAACCGCCTGCACCCGGCTACCGCGCATGCCGACACAAGCGCCCACCGGGTCGATGCCGCTGTCGCGCGACACCACCGCGATCTTGGCGCGGCTGCCGGGGTCGCGCGCCACCGCCTTGATCTCGATGATGCTATCGTAGATCTCCGGCACCTCCTGGGCAAAGAGCTTGGCCATGAATTGCGGATGGGTGCGCGACAGAAAGATCTGCGGGCCGCGCGGCTCCTGGCGCACATCATAGATATAAGCGCGCACCCGCTCGCCCTGGCGAAAGCTCTCGCGCGGCAGCAGTTCGTCGCGCCGCGCCATCGCCTCGGCGCGGCCGAGATCGACGACGACATTGCCGAACTCGACCCGCTTGACGAGGCCGTTGACGATTTCCCCGACACGATCCTTGAATTCGAGGAATTGGCGCTGACGCTCGGCGTCGCGCACTTTCTGCACGATGACCTGCTTTGCCGTCTGCGCCGCGATGCGGCCAAAGTCGATCGGCGGCAGCGGATCGGTGATGAAATCGCCGATCTCGGCTTCCGGATTGAGCCGCTGGGCCTGCATCAGCGGGATTTGCGTCGCCTCGTTCTCGATCGGCTCGGCCACCTCGCGAAAGCGCAGGAGCCGGATCTCGCCGTTGCGCCGATCGATCTCCGCGCGGATGTCGTATTCCTGGCCATATTTCGAGCGGCCGGCCTTTTGAATCGCCTGCTCCATCGCGTCGAGGACCTCGTCGCGATCGATGCCTTTATCGCGGGCGACGGTGTCGGCAACCTGCAATAACTCGGGGCGGGCGTAGGTGACGGTGCTTTCCATGGGCTTTCCGGGGTCTTTTCTCAGGTTTCGCGTCAGTGGACGGGCGATTGCGCGGCGGCAATCAGATCGTCGGTAAGCACGAGCTTGGCCCGCGCCACCGCGCCGAGCGGCAGTCTCGCCTCGCCGGTGTCGGTCGCAAGCCGGATCTCGCCGTCCGCGACGCCGAGCAGGCACCCGCGGAACCGCTTGCGGCCGCCGACCGGCTCGCTCAGCTCGATTTTTGCCTGATAGCCGCTGAAGCGATCGTAATCCTCGGCCCGCACCAGCGGCCGGTCGATGCCGGGCGAGCTGACTTCGAGCGTGTAGGCGCCGGCGATCGGGTCGGCGACATCGAGCAAAGCCGAGACGGAGTGGCTGATCGCGGCGCAGTCCTCGACGGTCATTGCCGCGTCGTCGAGCCGTTCGGCCATGACTTGCAATGTCGGGCGGCGTCCGCTGGTGACGACGACCCGGACGACGCGATAACCCATCGCCCCCAGCGACGGCTCGATCATCCGCGCGATTCCGTTGGTATCGACCAAAAACCGACCTCTGCTCCCCAACCTTGCCGGCGCAAATACAAAAAAGTGGGCCGGCGGCCCACCTTGCGACACAGTCCGCGGCGCGGACCTATCCGGTTGCTTAACGAATATAATCGGATTCCGCGGTGCCGCAAGGGCATTGCCGCACCGCCCGCCGCCGTGGTTGGAACTGCAGCTCAGGCGGCGCGGGCGTCTTCGCGGATCATCGCGGCACCCTTTTCGCCGATCATGATGGTCGGCGCGTTGGTGTTGCCGGTGGTCACCGTCGGCATCACCGAGGCGTCGATGACGCGCAGCCCGCCGACGCCGCGCACCCGCAGCCGCGAGTCGACGACCGACATCGGGTCCTCGCCCATCCGGCAGGTGCCAACCGGATGATGCAGATTGGCGCCGTCGCGGTGGATGAAATCGTCGAGCGCCTGCACCGAGCGCTTGTCGGCGCCGGGCATCGTCTCGGCTTCGCTGTGCTGACGCAATGCCGGCGCGTCAAAAATCCGCCGGGCATGGTCGATGCCTGCCAACAGCACGCCGACATCGCTCGCCACGGACAGGTAATTCGGCCGGATCGCCGGCCGCTCCAACGGATCGGCCGAGCGCGCCATGATCGTGCCGCGGCTGTCGGGCCGCGCGAGGCAGACCGCGATCGTCATCCCCGGCTCGCGCTCGAGCCGGCCGTAACCGCTCGGATGGTAGCTGCCCGGGGTGAACAGCAATTGCAGGTCGGGGCTCGCCAGCCCCTCGCGGCTCTTGCAGAACACCATCGCACTGGTGACGCCAAACGTCAGGGCGCCGCCGCCGGTCGCGGCATAGCGGCCGATCTCGCGCACGAGCCTGGCGCCGCGCGCCAGCTGGTTGATCGAGACCTCGTCCTTGACCCGATGGCTGACGCGAGCCGCGAAATGGTCGGAGAGGTTAGCGCCGACCCCCGGCAGGTCGAGCACGATCGGAACCCCGATCGATTGCAGGTAGCCCGCCGGCCCGATCCCCGAGACGTGAAGCAGGTGCGGCGAATTGACGGTGCCGCCACACAAGATCACCTCGCGCGCCGCGGCGACGTGGTCGATCCGGCCGCCGCGGCGAAAGGCGACCCCGGTGCAGCGCCGCCCGTCGAAACCGAGACAGGTGGCAATGGCCTTGGTGATCACCCGCAGATTCTTGCGATGCCGCGCCTCGGCGAGGAAGGTCCGGGCGGTCGACCCGCGAAACCGGCCGCCGCGCGTCATCTGCGAATAGCCGACACCTTCCTGGGTGGCGCCATTATAGTCCGGGGTCAATTTAAAGCCTGCCTGCTGGGCGGCCTCGACAAAACGGTGGGTCAAGGGTAGGATCGTGCGGTAATCCTCGACCGGCAACGGCCCGCCCTTGCTGCGATATTCGGGGTCGCCCGACGCATAATTCTCCGATTTCTTGAACAGCGGCAGGACATCGGCATAGCTCCAGCCGCGACAGCCCATCTGCGCCCAGCCGTCGTAGTCGGCGGGGTTGCCGCGTACGTAGAGCATGCCGTTGATCGAACTGGTTCCGCCCAACACCCGGCCGCGCGGCCAGTGCACCGCGCGATTGCCGATGCCAGGCTCGGGTTCGGTGTAATAGTTCCAGTTGACCAGCGGATTGGCGCGTAGGCGCAGGGCGCCGGCCGGAACGTGGATCATCGGATGCCAGTCGCGCGGGCCCGCCTCGAGCAATACGACCTGCGCCCCGTCCTCGCTCAGCCGGTCGGCGACGACGCAACCGGCCGACCCGGCGCCGACGACGACATAATCCGCCCGCAACTCGCTCATCGCAATTCCCTCAACGCTGCGTTTGCCTTACGCACTCAATCGCGGCTTGCAGGTGAGCCGGGCTCTCGCGCGGGTGCAGAACCGCGATATTGGGCGGAAACCGCGCACCATTAGAAATCGTCAGCGTCGGCATGCGTTCCCCCGCGTTTTTGCGGCACCGAGCGCTGGGTGGATGTCCCAAGCGCAATCGTCACAGAGAGTTAAGCGCGCAGCACCCGCCGGCACAACAATTTTACCCGGAACCCGGTCGTGAACCTTGGGAGGACTTACAAAGACTTTTGGCGTTATGGGACTAGGCGAAGCGCGCGGGCGAACGCCGGAGTTTCCCTGAAGGCGGCGAATGGCACAGGCTCGTTAGGCGGTACCGCGCCATCTGCCAAGCCGAGGCGCCAATAGCCGATGTCGTGCCAGCGCCCGTGCTTGAAGCCAACGTCCTTGTAGACGCCGATGGGCTTGAAACCTGCCGCCTCATGAAGCCGGATGCTGCCAGGGTTCGGCAGAACGATCTCCGCGAAGGCCGACCGGAAATCCTGCCGCCGCAGCACCTCCAACAGTGGAATATAGAGCCCGTCCGACCCCGTTGCGTTGAGTCGCGCTGCTCACATAGATCGTCACCTGGACAGACCAGCGATAGGCTGCTCGCTCGCGATGCTTGCCCGCATAGGCGTAGCCGGCGATCTTGCCGCCACAGAGCGCAACCAGCCAGGGATGTGTTTCGAGCGACCCGACAATCCGTTGCGCCATCGTTGCGGCGGTCGGGGGTTCGGTCTCGAAGGAGATGGCGGTCTGCAGCACGTAGGGCGCGTAGATCTCCGCGATCGCCGCCGCATCGCTCTCTTCTGCAGGTCGGATACTAGGTTCTGGGAAATTCACGCTTCGGATCATCCGGCGCCGCAGACAACGAGCCTACCTCGTCGGTGACTATCTGCATGTGCTCGCGTGCGAGGCTCTTAAGCATGCCGAGCAATAACGAGTCAGATATGTCAACAAGAGCCATGCGCAGCCCGGTTGTCTTCGGGCTTCCGGCGAGGCAAGCTTTGCCGCATTCGAAAAGGGAGGAGAGAGCGATGCCGATCGAGCCGATGCTGACCGAGGAGACGCCGGCGAACGCGCTCGTCGCCCGGGTGCTCGAAGAAGCCGGGATCGAGATGGTCTTTGGCATTTCCGGCGGCCATACCGGCCGCATCGTCTCGGGGCTCAGCCAATACCAGAATTCGATCCGCACCGTCTTGGTGCGCGAGGAGTCGCTGGGCGGGGTCATGGCCGAAGTGTACGGGCGGCTGACGCGGCGCCCCGGGGTCTTGCTCGGCCAAGGCCCGTGGGTGCTCGGCAACGGGCTGATCGGCACGATCGAGGCCTATCTGTCGAGTTCGCCGATGCTGCTGTTGACCGATTTCAGCGATGCGCCGCGCTTTCCGCTGCACGCGCCCTATCAGCAAGGCACCGGCGACTGGGGCAGCTGGGACGCGCGCCGCGCCTTTGGCGGCGTCACCAAGCACGTCATGCAGGCGCACGACCCGGTGGCCGCGGTGCAGGCGACCCAGCTCGGGATCAAGCATGCGCTGGCCGGCCAGCCGGGTCCGGTCGCCGTGCTCTACAGCCATGATTCGCTGGCCGGCTCGGTGGCACCGGATTCGCAGCCGATGCTGTACCCGACCCGCTATTACCTGCCGTCGCTGCCGCCTCCGGCCGAACAGCGCCAGGTCGAGGCCGCCGCAGCGGCGATCCTCGCCGCGCAAAAGCCGGTACTGATATCGGGTAACGGCGTGCGCATCGCCCGCGCCTATGACGAATTACGGCAGCTCGCCGAGGCGGCGGGGCTGCCGGTGGCGACGACGGCGGCAGGCAAGGGCACCTTTGCCGAGACCCATCCGCTGGCCTTGGGCGTCTTCGGCACCTTTGGTACCGAGGCCGGCAACGCCTGCGTCGCCGAGGCCGATCTGGTCGTCGTCGTCGGCTCAAAACTCAGCCCAAGCGACACCGCCTGGGAAAACCGGGCATTGCTCGACCCGACCCGGCAGACTTTTGTGCAAATCGACATCGAGCCGCGCAATGCCTCGTGGAATTACCCGGCCGAGCATGTGCTGCTCGGCGATGCGGCGGTGATCCTCGGCCAGCTCGCCACCGAGGTGCAGGCGCGCGGCGCCGGCCGGCGGCAAGCAGCCGAACGCCGCGTCGCCGGGCATCGCGAGCGTCACGGCTATTTCAACGACCGCGCCTATTTCGCCGACGAGGTGCCGATCCTGCCGCAGCGGCTGATCGGCGAATTGCAGCGCGGCCTGCCCGAGAATGCGATCGTCACCTGCGATGCCGGCGAGAACCGCATCATGATGACGCATTTCTACCAGACGAAGCGCGCCGAGGGGTTTCTGCAGGCCGCGGGCTCCGGGCCGATGGGTTTTGCGATCCCGGCGGCCCTCGGCGCCAAGCTCGTCCACCCCGACCGGCCGGTTGTCGCGGTGTGCGGCGACGGCGGCTTCGCGATGACGATGAACGGATTGATGACCGCGGTCGAGCACGACATCCCGATCATCACCGTCGTCTCAAACAACAAGGCATTGGGCTGGGTGTTGCACGGTTCGGGGCCGTTCTCGGCCGAGTTCAACGATTGGGACTTCGCCGCGATGGCCCGCGCGATGGGCTGCCGTGGGGTGCGCATCGAGGACCCGGCGGCGATCGCACCGGCTCTCTCCGACGCGCTGGCGACGCGCGCGCCGACCGTGCTCGACGTGCGCACCTCGCTCGCCGTCACCTTTGCCGACATCACCTCGCAATTGGCAAAGGATGCTTCGCCGCGCCGCCGCTGAGCGAGGGCGCGGTGGCATCGGTTTCCGATATCGACGCGGCTCTGCGGCGCGCCGTCGAGGCGGGCGAGGTGCCGGGCGTCGTGGCGCTGGCGGCGACCGACCGCGGCATCCTGTACGAGGGCGCGTTCGGGCAGCGCGACATCGGCGCCGGGCCGGAGATGGCGCTCGACACGATCTTTCGCATCGCCTCGATGACCAAGGCGGTGACCTCGGTCGCGGCGATGCAGCTGGTCGAAGAGGGCAAGCTCGCGCTCGACGAGCCAATCGGCCGCATCCTGCCGGAACTCGCCGCCCCCTATGTGTTGCAGGGCTTCGATGCTGCGGGAAAGCCGCGGCTGCGGCCGGCAAAGCGGCCGGTCACCTTGCGCCACCTGCTGACCCACACCGCGGGCTTCGGCTACGAAATGCTGAACAGCGAGCTGATCCGGTATATCGCCGCCACCCATACGCCCTCGACCAGCACCGGCGAACTCGCCTCGTTGCGGCTGCCGCTATTGTTCGACCCCGGCGAGAAATGGCAATACGGCATCAACACCGATTGGGTCGGCCGCGCCGTCGAAAACGCGAGCGGCGAGCCGCTCGACCATTATTTCCGCGACCATATCTTCGACCCGCTCGGCATGAGGGACAGCGGCTTTCAACTGTCCGCGGCGCAGCGCGAACGGCTGGTGCAGGTGCATCGGCGCAAGGCGGACGGATCGCTCGAACCGATCGCGATCGACATGCCGCCGAGCTGCCCAGAATTCTGGTCCGGCGGCGGCGCGCTCTATTCGACCGGACCGGATTATCTGGCGTTTCTGCGGATGCTGCTCGGCGGAGGGCGAATCGGCAGCACGCAATTGTTGCGGCCGGAGACCGTGGCGCAGATGGGACAGAACCAGGTCGGCGATCTCGCGGCCGGGGCGATGCGCACGATGATGCCCGAGCGGACCAACGATTTCGTTCTGTTTCCGGAGGGCGAGTGCCGCTGGGGGCTCGCCTATATGATCAATACGCTGCCGGGGCCGAACGGCCGCGCCGCCGGCAGCCTGAGCTGGGGCGGGATCTTCAACAGCTATTATTGGATCGACCCAGCGAAGTGTGTCGCCGCGGTGCTCCTGACCCAGCTCCTGCCGTTTGCCGATCCCTCCGCGCTCGCGCTCTACGGCGCTTTCGAGCGCGAGACGTATGCGCTATTGGGATCGAGATGACCGACTTGCGTCGGGCCGAGCAAGAGGCGGCGATGTGGTGATCGGCTCGCTCGACACGCACGAGACCGTCAAAGCCCTCACGGCTGCGGGCTTCAGCGACTCTCAGGCCGAGGCGCTCACGGCGGTGGTGAAGCGCGCGGTTGACATCGATCTCTCGAACATAACAACAAAGGCCGATCTTGCGGATTTGCGGCGTGAACTATCGATTGAGATCGCCGATTTGCGGCGTGAACTGTCGACCGAGATCGCCGATTTGCGGCGTGAACTTGCCCAGTTGGAGCTCCGGCTCATCAAATGGGTCATCGGCGTCGGCATCGCCGCAACACTGGGGGTCGGCGGCATGATTTGGACAGCGATGCAAGTTCTGTTGCGCGGCTTCCCGCATCCCTAGGCCGAGCGAGCCCTCTGATGAGAGGTCGGCCCATGCCCGCATCGGCGATCGCTTGCGCTGCCCCGGTTCACGTCCTCTGATATAAGACAGTCATGCTGGTCCTTTCCGACGTAACCTACCGCATCGAAAAGCGGCGCCTGCTCGATCGCGCGAGCGCACAAATCCCGGACGGGGCCAAGGTGGGCCTGGTCGGGCGCAACGGCGTCGGCAAATCGACCCTTCTCAATCTGATCCGCGGCGTTTTGGAGCCGGAAGACGGCACGATCGAATTGCCGGGCAGCCGGCGCATCGGCTTTCTGGCACAGGAAGCGCCCGGGGGTGAGGCGACGCCGTTCGAAACCGTGCTCTCCGCCGATCGTGAGCGCACCCGCCTGTTGGCCGAGCGCGAAGCCGGCCCGGCGCCGCTGCGCGCCGCCGAGATCGAGACGCGGCTGTTCGAGATCAACGCCGCTTCGGCGCCGAGCCGCGCGGCGCGAATCCTCGCCGGGCTCGGGCTCGACGCGGCGATGCAGCGGCAAGCGCTCGACGATCTCTCCGGCGGCTGGCGGATGCGGGTGGCACTGGCTGCCGTGTTGTTTCCCGAGCCGGATCTATTGTTGCTGGACGAGCCCACCAACCACCTCGACCTCGAAGCCTCGCTGTGGCTCGAACGTTTTTTGCGCGGCTATCGCCAGACGCTCGTCTTGGTCAGTCACGACCGTCGCGTGCTGAACGCGGTCACGACCACGACCCTGCACCTCGAGCGCGGCAAGTTGACGGCTTATGCCGGCGGCTTCGACGCGTTTGTCCGCGCCCGGAGCGAAAATGCGCAGCGGCTGGCGGCGGTCGCCAAGCAGCAGGAGGACCAGCGCCAGCGGCTGCAGGCTTTTGTCGACCGCTTTCGCGCCAAGGCGTCAAAAGCGCGCCAGGCGCAGAGCCGGCTGAAGGCGTTGGCCCGGCTCGACCCGGTCGTGCTCGCCGCCGCCGAGCCGCCGCCGCGGATCGCGTTCCCCGACCCGCCGCGGCTGAGCCCGCCGCTGATCTCGCTCGACCGGGCGAGTGTCGGCTATGGCGCGGGGAAGCCGGTATTGTCGCGCCTCGATTTGCGCCTCGACCCCGATGACCGCATCGCCTTGCTCGGGGCCAACGGCAATGGCAAGACGACCTTGGCGCGGCTGCTCGCCGGCCGCCTGGCGCTGCTCGGCGGACACATGACGCGCTCGCCCAAGCTGCGCTGCGGCTACTTTGCGCAGCACCAAATTGAGGAAATGCAGCCGCAGGAATCGGCTTACGACCATCTGTCGGCGCTGATGCCAGCGGCTTTGCCGGAGACGGTGCGCGCCCGTCTCGGCGGCTTTGGCTTCAGCGAAGACAAGGCCTTTGTGCCGGTTGCCGAGCTGTCGGGCGGCGAGCGGGCACGGCTCAACCTCGCGCTCGTCACATGTGACGCGCCGTCGCTTGTGGTCCTCGACGAGCCGACCAACCATCTCGACATCGAAGCCCGCGGCGCGCTGGTGCAGGCGTTGAACGAGTTTCCTGGGGCGGTGGTGCTGGTCAGCCACGATTGGCACCTGCTCGAAATGGCGGCCGATCGGCTGTGGCTGGTCGCGGACGGAACCGTGCGCCCGTTCGACGGCGACCTCGATGACTACCGGCGTCTGGTGCTCGAACGCGCCGAGCCGACGGCGGGCGAAAGCTCCGCGGAGACCGACCAGCGTCGAGCAGCGCGGCGCCGGGCTGCCGAACAGCGCCGGGCGCTCGACCCGTTGCGGCAGCGCGCTCGCGAAGCCGAAGCGCGGGTTGCACGCCTGTCACAGGAGTGCCACGCGCTCGATCGCAGTCTGGCCAAATTCAACGGGGCGGGGCCAACCGGGATCGCGGCTGGCGCTGCGCTGAAGCGGCGCGCCGAGTTGCTCCGGCTGATCGCGCAGGCGGAGAACGAATGGCTGACGACCGAAGAAGCAATCGAAGGCGAATCGCTCGGTCGGCCGTGAAAAGCTGACGGGGTCTTTACTCGGTCGGCGTCGTGCATGGCCGTGTTGCGCGGAGCGCCGGCCGCGCAGCGAATCGCCGGTTGCGACGGCGAGCGCGTCGAGGCATGTTCGCCGCTGCTTTGTTGCAAACAGCGGTTCCGCAACGGCTCGGCTGACGACTGTCTCGGCATCCAACTGTCGTAAGGAGCGATGGCTCGGCGATATTAAGCAAAATATGCGCCGCTTGCGCGCGGCCGATGGACGCATCGCTGCGAAACCTCGCTGATCTACTTTGACAACCTGCCCCGGTACAGTCTATTTCATAAAATTGACAGGGAATTCTCGATTTAGGGTTGGGCGCCGCAAGCGAGACCAGAACCGGGCGCGATTTGGGGCCTCCTTGGAGCTGATTTTTGCCATGGCCGACAGTCCCGCGATTACCGATCGAAACCTTGAGGCGACGACGAACATTTCGCTCAAGCGGGAGCCGGCCTGCTTCGCTTTTTTGTCACCCCGATCGATCTCATCGCCAATGCCGGTGGATTCGATCAACCTCGACCTCGCCTCCGCGGACTATTTCGACGGGCGCGCGTCGTTGTGGACGACGCTCGAAATGCGTTCTTCGGTCAGCGACGACCACCCGGCGGCATTGCTCGGGTTTGACGAGACCTTTCTTCGACCTTTCGCGCGGGCATTGATCGAAGCGGCGACGACCCGGGCCGCCTATCGGATGACGATACTGCACGAGGGACGCGACACCAAGCGGTGCCGCGTCGTCGAATACGTCACGGGTTCCGGCAAAGCCCTTTCCGAACTGGTCCTGCAACCCTTCGACAATGTCGTTCTGATCAGTGCCGCGACCGCCAACGATGGCGAGGAAACTTTGTTCCAGCTGCCGCGCACCGACAGCTTTTTGCGGGCCTTTGCCAAAATGGCCTTTGTTGCCGACCAAGCCCTGCACGATTTGCTCGACGATATGGAGCGGGTTGCCCGCCGGAACAGAGCATCGGCGAATCCATAGCTCCGGCACGTGTCGAAGCAGCGGCATAACGGCGCATCAATCCACTGCTCCGGCCAGGCGCCGGCATCTTCTTTGCGTCGCCGCCTCGTACGCCACCCGTCTGCCGACCGCTGCCTCAGATGCTCGGCGAGCGCGCCGGCGTGAGGCTGGGTCCGCGCCTCACCGCTCTACGTAGGTTCCCAAACGCGGACCAGCGCCAGATTAATGTTGTGGTGGCGCGCCGCCACCGTAAGGCGTCAGGCCGGGCCCACCGGTGTTTGGACCGGGCATCCCCATCGCGTTTCCGCCGCTTGGGTTTTCCGGAGTCGGCATCGGCGCAGCCGGGGGTGGGGGTGGCGATGGCGGGCCCCCCGACTGGATGCGGGCGAGCTCTTCGCGGTTGAGTTGCGCGGTCGTATCGCCGGTCAGAGCAGCCTTAGCGGCCATATGCCTGTGAAAAGCGTGCATCGCTCTGGCATGCCTTACGGCGTGATGCGCCGGCGGGGTCGCAGAAGTCGCCGGCGCTGTCCCGGTGCTATAGGGTGTCAGGCCGCCACCCCCGCCGGGGTTTGGACCGGGCATCCCCATTCCGTTTCCGCCACTCGGGTTCTGTGCCCAGACCGGCGCGGCGATAACGAGCGCGGCCGCGAACGCAACGCCATTCAACAGTTGCTTCATGCCAATCGTCCTCTCTCGCCATCGCAACATCCCTAGGATCAGGGGACTCAGCTCTGTCGCCAAAACATCCCTGACCTCGGTCACCTGGCGAAACGATCCTTCTCGCGATTACGCAGATCGGCCCGCCAAAATTTGAGCGCGGCGCTACATCACTTGCCGGGCATTGGCCCCGGCGGCGGCGGCGGATTGCTCATGTTGCCGGTTTGGATACGGGCCAGCTCTTCCCGATTGAGTTGAGCCGTCGTATCGCCCGACAGCGCGGCCTTATGCGCCATGGAGCGGTGGAAATTGCGCATCGCCTTGGCGTGGTGATAGGCGTAATGGTGGTGCGACGGCGGCATCGCCGAATTTGACGGCGGTGGCGCCTCGGCGGCTGCCGGGGCCATCGGCGCGGGCGCCGGCGGCGCGCCGCCGCCGCTGTAGGGGGTCAGGCCGGGTCCGCCCGGGTTCGGCCCGGGGGTTCCCAAAGCGTTTCCACCGCTCGGATTTTGCGCCCACACCGGGGCGGCGATTGCAAGCGCGGCAGCAATCGCCACGCCGCTCAAGAGATGCTTCATGCCTATTGTCCTCCGCAGGAGTTCCGGATTGTCCCAAATATGACCCACTCGCGCCTTCCCTAGGTGGCCTATCCGGCCGGGTGTCAACGACGCAAAACGTCGGCCAGTTCCCTATCCGCGCGACCATTTGGCGTTGCGCATTGTCTCGGCCGAGTCTTGATAATATGCCCGCGATCGTCTTCTTTCAAGCGCTTGGGTAGCTCAATGAGAAACTGAATAACGGGAAAAGCGAGAAGCCGCAGATTATCAAAAATCAGTCGTCGCTCATGCCAGACCGAGTAGCGCAATTCGCGGCTCGGCCGACGCCGGTACCCGGCCATTTCCCGCGACCCGCGGCCCTCACTCAGAGAGATCCCGTATCCGTAGGACGGCTAGCGGGTTACGTGGCCCAGGTTTGGATGCGGTTCAAGCCTCGTCACGGCGATGTCTCGCGTTGAGACCGGCGATCTCGGGGCGATCGAAATCGAGTTCGCCCACGTGCCTGAGCCCAGGGACTGATCGATCGCGCCTCCGCGCCCTCACCGCTTCTTCGGCACATCGCCGGCTCGCCGCCGTGGGCCATCGCCCTAACCCAGACTGCCGAGTTAATGATAACGAATTCTTCAACCAGCCCGGCCGGCGGACGGCGGGGAGGCCAGGGAACCCTGGGTCGCGGGCTTGGTGGATTTTTTGGTCGCCGACGATTTCGTCGTCTTGTGCCTGGTCGTTCTTTTTGTCGACTTCCTGCTGACCCTATGCGACGTCGCCTTTTTCGGCGCCGCCATCGTCGTGGTCGGAGTAGTCGGCGCTACGGCGGGTGCGTTCATCGCCGGAGCCGTTGTTACGCTGCCCGAGGGAGCCTGGGCGTAGGCGCTCACCACCAAACTATCGGCGGCAACAAAAGCAAACAGCGCAATCGCGGTGACAAGCGTCTTCATAGAGTGGCTCCTAAGCGGAAATATCGCTCGACGTTTTTTGTCGCACTCGTCAAAAGGTGCGGCGAAACATTCACTTCGCTACAATTGCGCCGGTGCATCGCGATCTTACAATACCACCAATTGAAACGCCGCAAGTAAGAATTATCCGATAATCGAGGCTCGCTGCCGCCTGGGCAGGCCGCCGCCCCAGGCGGCTCCACCCGCAATCGCTAAGTCAGAGCAATCGTTGCGCGAGCTTCGGCGCGTGCGCCCAGATTGCGGCGCACTCCGATGTCGGGTCGGAGCACCGCGAGCCCGCTGCCAAGGCCAACGTCTCCGTCGTTCACCCGGGGAACTCAATCCCAATCTTTTTGCGTCAGGCGGGTCGCGGGTCGCAAACAAAAAACCGCCGCGGCTCGATCCGCGGCGGCAGGCGGAACCCTCCGCGATGGAGGGTTCCGTATTGATGGTCGACGACCTCGCGTTACGGGAAGACGATCTCGACGCGGCGGTTCTGCGGCTCGCGGACACCCAGAGGAGTGGGCACGCGCGGGTCGTTCATGCCACGCCCGGCGACGATCATCTCGTTGCGCGGGATGCCGAGCCGCTCGAGGACCGCAGCCACGGCGTTGGCGCGCCGCTCGGAGAGCCGCTGATTGTATCCCGCGGAACCCGTCAAGTCGGTGTAGCCGGTGACCTGGATCTGGACCGCACCACCCGCCTTGTAATGGGCCGCCGCAGCCTCGAGGATCTGCATGCCTTCGGGGGTGATGTTGTATTTATCCCAGTCGAAGAACACGAGGTAGACCTGATGGGTCGGCGGGGGCGGCGGCGCCGGCGGGGCCGGTGGAGGCGCTGCCGGGGGCGGTGCACCGAACATCATTGTCAAACTGGCGACAAAGTTGTTCGACTGGTACTTGACGTTTCTGACACTGCTGAAGACGCAGCATCCGGTCACGCGCGTGACTTTCGCGTTCGTAAGCGTTTCGTTCGGCGTTGCCAAATAGCGATAGTCGAGATCGATCGCCAACGCCGGATTGATCAGATAACGTATTCCGGCTATCCCCTGATACCCGAAGTTCCATGTGTTTCCGGTCAACGATGGGCTGGTAAAGGTGACAGGGCCGGTCGAGGTCTGTACCGTGGCGGTGCCGCCGATACTACGAAATACGTTGACCGCGCCAATTCCGGCCCCGATATGCGGAGTAATCGGCCACCCCAACGTGAAGTCGTAGAGCACGTTGGTCATTATCGCGTTGGCGTGGGTGTTATTGTTAGTGCTGTGAAGCCCACCAAGGTTCGATACCGAGTTGTACTGGTAGCGGTATTCCTCTTCGAACCGCCACGGTCCCCAAGCGTAGCCCCCGCGAACGCCGGCGTTGAAGCCGCTGTTGGTATTGAGCGTTCGTGAGACGGTACCGATTCGCCCGTTGGGACCCCGCACGGCCAACGTCGGCGACTCACTGAAAAGTGAGGTCCACCCGCCCTCAGGCCCGAGGTAAAACGCCCCCGGCGGATAAGGCCCGAACAACTGGGCGTGTGCCTGGACACCGCCGAACGCTATACCTAGCGCTACGCCGGCGCCTAGCAGAAAGCGATTTCTCATCCCTTACCTCCGGCCGCAAATACGCGTGTGACGATGGTCGTCGCGCTACCCTTCGCCCATCTTCACCATCCGCCGCCTCGAAGGCAATGGCTTTTTAGCGCAACCCGACGGTTTGTTGGGAAAACCGTGCAGAACCCGCATCCCCGCGACATTACTGCAACAGTTTGCTGACAAACCACCGAATTACCACGATCTTACTGCGACTTTTCTGCAACGTGCGGCGACAGAACCCGCATATGTCGCCCGCCGGACCACTTTGTCAGGAACTCGCAGCCCCAATCGGACGTTGCCGTCGCTCGCGCCAACTCGCGTCCGTCGCCGCGAGCCTCGCCGCGTGCGGCGACCGGGCATACCATCACGGGTCGATCAACACGCCCGGATTGAGCAGCCCGCGCGGGTCGAGCGCATGTTTCGCCGCGCGCAATGCCGCGGCGAATAGATCGGGTCGCTGCTGGTCGTACCAGGGCCGGTGGTCGCGGCCGACCGCATGATGATGCGTGATCGTCCCGCCGGCCGCGATCAGCGCGTCGCCGGCCGCGCTCTTGATCGCCCGCCACTGCGCCTCGAGCGCGCCGTGCCGGCCCAGCGCGTGAAACGAGAAATAGGGCGCCGGGCCGTCGGGATAGACATGGGTAAATCGGCAGGTGACTTGCCCCGGCCGCCCGGCGGCGTCGCGGATCGCCGCTTCGGTCGCAGCCTTGACCCGGTCGTGAAGCCTCTCGAACCGCTCCCAGGTGATCGCGGTCTCGAAGGTGTCGGCGATCACCGCCCGACGGATCGTACGCTCGCGGGCATAGGGCATGCGGATAAAAGCGGTGCGCCATTGCTCGGCCGCACCCTCGCGATGGGCATCGCGCTCGCCAGGCCGCTCCGGCATCCCGCCGTGGTCGGCGCAGCATTCGAGGGCGCGTGCGACCCAGGCGTCGAGCGGATGGTCGCCCGATTCGAAGGCCAACACCATAATCGCGGCGCGGCCGTCGCCGGCGCCGGTGTTCGCCGCCTCCTGCGGGTCGAGGATGCGGCAATTTGCCGGGTAGAGCCCGGCCTGGGCGATCGCCTTGACCGCCCGCGCGGCGCTAAAAAAATCGGCAAAGCGCACCGCCCCACCGGCGCGAAACCGCGGCCGCTGCTGCAGCCGCACCCACGCCTCGGTAATCACGCCGAGGATGCCCTCGGAGCCGATCAGCAGCCGGTCGGGGCTCGGTCCTGCGCCGGAGCCAGGCAGTCGTCGCGTCTCGACGACGCCCTGCGGCGTCACCATGCGGATGCTTTCGACCAGGTCGTCGATATGGGTGTAGAGCGTCGCGAAATGCCCGCCCGAGCGAGTCGCGATCCAGCCGCCCAAGGTCGAATATTCAAAGCTCTGCGGAAAATGCCGCAAGGTCAGCCCATGCGGTCGCAACTGGGCTTCGAGCGCCGGCCCGAAAACCCCGCCTTCGATACGCGCCGCGCGCGAAACGGGGTCGATCTCGACCACTCGGTCGAGATGGCGCAAATCGAGTGTTACCGCGGCCCGGCACGACGTCCCCTCGATCCTCGGCTCGACGCCGCCGACGACGCTGCTGCCGGCGCCAAACGGAATTAACGCCGCCTGCTCGCCGCCGGCCCAATCGATGACCGCCGCGACCTCGGCCTCGTTGCGCGGGTAGGCGACGACATCCGGGGCGGCGGCGTAGTCGCCGACGAGACCCTTCGCGTAATCGCGGAACGACTTGCCGTAAGTATGGGCGACCCGGTCGTAGGCTTCGGTCGAACAGAACGGCGCCAATGCCGCGGGAACCCTCAGGCGCGGCGGCTGCAGCCTGATCTCGGCGAGCGGCGGCGGCGAAACCTCGGAGAAATCATCGACGCCGAACAGCCGGCGATACCGGTCGAGCGCGGCTTTTTCCTCGGCCGCGGTCATCCCTTCGCCTTCGCGCCCCCAGCCGAAATGTTTGAGCCGCCCCTCAGCCATTCTCTTCGCTCCCGCCGCGCCGCCCGGACGAGAATAGCCCCAAATCCGCCTTCACGCCCCCGCCAAGTTTCGTAAGATGAACCTGGGCTCGGGCGGTTCCGCGCCCGGTTTTCGGGGCGACGCCGCTGTCGGTTTCGGAGAACCGGCGAGCCGGTGATCGGCTTATAGTGTCGCGATCGCCTGGATTTCGATCAGCAGCGGCTCGGCCACCAGTCGGTCGACAATCAACAAAGTGTTCGGCGGGTAGGCGCCGGTCGGAAAGAGGCGCGGAAATTCGCGGGCGCGATGGGCCATGAATTTGGCGACGTCTTGCGAATGGACGAGATAGGTCGTGAACTGCACGACGTTCGCCCAGCCCGCGCCGACCGATTCGAGTGCAGCCGCGAGGTTGGTAAAGGTTTGCCCGCACTGTGCGTCGAAATCATCGACGCCGACGATCTGGCCGGCTTTATCCACCGCCACCTGGCCGGCGATAAAGATTAATTCCGACGCCTTGACGCGGGCGATGTGCGAATAAGGCCCGAGCGGCGCGCCCAACGAATCGGGGTTGGAAATCATGATCTGCGCCATCTTCGCCGCCGGAGCTTGCCGCCGCAGTTTATCGAATGCTACGGGGTGCGGCGCAACCCGAGATCGGCGAGGCAGCCGTCGAACGGCCCGCTCTCGGTCGTCGTTTTCACCTTGTCCTGGCAGGCCGCGACCAGCGCCGCGAACTCAGCCTTGGTCGGTGGCTTGCCGGCCGGCGTCTGCCAGTCGCGCATCTCCGACGAGGCGCTCGCGGTGGAACCGCTGGCAGCGGCACACGCCCCCAGCGCCAATAGAGCAACGACGGCGATTGCTCGCATCCCTCACCCCGCCCGATTTCCCCGCGGGTAAATTATCGGGCGATTGCCGGCGCCGCCACCTTTTCGGGATGCGGCGCGCCGTCGCCGACTCCCGCGACAACAAAGCCGGCCCGAGTGTGCGCCGCTCGCACCACGCCTGGTTCTTCAATCCGGGTCGTATTCGCGGTCTTTGCTCGGGATCAAATCGTAGGGGAGGGCAAAGCCGGGCATCGCCTTGAGACGCTGCGACCAGGCTTCGAGATAGGGCCAAGCGGCGATATCGAAGCCGCCCTCGGCCATAAACACCATGCGGCCCCAGCAACCGATATCGGCGATCGAGCAGTGGTCCCCAACCAGCCACTCCCGGTCTTTCAGCCGATTGTCGACAAACGACAGCGCCGCCTCGGCCTTTGGCCGGAACTCGGCGATGACCTCGGGGTGCGAGGCGCGGAAGCGGGCCGAATGGCGGATTTTGGCGACCGCGGTGATGTGGTCCGCCTCCCACGACAGCCATTCGCGCGCCTGCCAGCGCTGTTGCTCGGTCGCGGGCTCGAAATGCCCGGTCGTGCGCGCAAGATAGTCGAGGATCACGTTCGATTGCAGGATGGTCAGCCCGCGATGGCGCAAGGACGGAACCACCCCCCAGCGGTTGACCGCAAGATATTCCGGCGTTTTCTGCACGCCGGTCTTGAGGTTGACCGTGCGAAACGAATAGGGCAGCCGCGCCAATGCCAGATAGAGGATCGGCTTATAGCTCGAGCTCGAAGTAAAGCTGCCGTAGATCGTGATGCGGTCGTCGGTCGCGGTCATTCGGGTTCGGTGAATTCGAGCTTTTCGGTGAGACCGTAACCGTCGGCGAGCTGCTGCAGTTTGTACCAGGTCGCGTCCTCGACCTCGATGCCGTCGCGGCTGCGGTCCTGCTGGCGGCGGTATTCGATCTCGCCGGGATAGAGGACACCACTGCTGCCCTCGGCCGGCGGCGTCTCCTTCAGATAGGCGATAAAGTCGCCGACGTCTTTTTTGAATTCGGCGAGCGGGCGGAACGCGGCGACGTTGAACACCGCCATAAAGCAGCCGTCGTTGTGGCGCCCGGTGGGCTCGACGCCAAAGCCGAGCCCGGTCAACAAGCCGCACAGGATCTCGACCATGACCGCGAGCCCGGTGCCCTTGTAGCCGCCCTCCGGCCCGCCGAGCGGCAACAGCGCCCCGCCCTGGCGCAACTGGCGCGGGTCGTTGGTTGGCCGCCCGTCATTGCCGATGACCCAATTGTCCGGCACCGGCTCGTTGCGGGCGACGGCGAGCGCGATCTTGCCGGCGGCGGCGGCCGAGGTTGCCATGTCGAGATAGAGCGGCCCCGCGAGATCGGACGGGATCGCGATCGAGATCGGGTTGGTGCCGAGCCGCGCCTCGCGCCCGCCAAAGGGGGCGACCGCCTTTGGCGACCGTCCCGAATCGGCGGTGCACAGCCCGATCATGCCGGCTTCCGCCGCCATCAACGTATAGGAGGCGACCCGGCCGATATGGCCCTGGCGGAACACCGTCGCGGCGGCGACATTGGCGGTCTTGGCCTTGTCGATGGTCAGCCGCATCGCCCGCTCGTTGGCGACATAGCCGAACCCCCAATGCCCGTCGACGACGGTCGTCGCCGGCGATTCCTGCACGATCGTCCACG
>Ga0210390_10000996_pt1 | contig 28428 bp, 27 predicted proteins | sample IncBWH11OmetaG_FD_161050 | JGI IMG/M metagenome (GOLD analysis project Ga0210390, IMG submission 161050) | Forest soil microbial communities from Barre Woods Harvard Forest LTER site, Petersham, Massachusetts, United States - Inc-BW-H-11-O ...
CGACTTCTTAATTACCTCAATCGCGGTTCCAGCCATGACCAGGGTGCTTACTCGGTGGTGCCGGAAGCCGTGCATACCGCCACGTTCGAGCCCGAGTTTGCGAAGCAGTGGATGTAGATGCTTATTGAGAACGGCACAGTTCACTAGCGGTGTCTTCCGGCTTGATTGGAAGACGAGACCTTCCTTTCTGCCGTTCAAATGATTCTCCATCAATATCAGGCAAGCGCGCATGAAACCAGGTGTAATCAGGAAACATGTGAGGTGTCCTCAAGCCTTTCTTCGATTGCACGAAATCGTGCAATGTGTCATGATTGCACATATTTATGCAATCGAATGTTAGTCTCCACGGAGTACTGATCGCTGACGTAGTCGCCTCCCGCTCGACCGCGGATCTGCGATCGTCATTGAACGAGAAGCTACGGATCGCGAGTATCGCGCAGCTGGATGAGCAACTGATCCGCCTGCCCTACGCGGTTACCGCTGGTGATGAATTTCAAGTTGTGGCGGCGCGGTTGGAGCGAGTACCCAAGTTGATACTCGATCTTCGCAGACGCCTACTCCCGTTCCGGTTGCGCGTTGGTATAGGGATTGGAATCGTGGAGGGGCAGATCCGTCGCCCTGTGAACCGTATTGCCGGTGAAGCATTTCAGAACGCACGAAAGGCAATTGTAGAAATCAAGGCGCAACGCAAATATCCGACGCTTACCCTTTTTCATTCCAACCGCGAAGGTTTTGACCGTGTTGCGAATCTGACTTACGCTCTGCACGACACGCTCATGCGTCGGACGACGGCGAAGCAGTGGGAGACGATCGCAGTGTACTTGATTAAGAATCGCGTGGACTATACGGCTAAGGCCTTGGAAATCGACCGATCGACAGCGTCTCGGAATCTCCGACGTGGTTTTTTTTGGCAAATGGAAGAAACCGTCTTGGTCATGGAAGAGTTCATTCGGGAGAGTTTTGGCGATTGCACATAATCGTGCAATTATAAGGTATTGGACGATATGGTACATCTGACATACAAGCTTTTTCTGGCCCTCTATCTTGCACATTTGTTGGCTGACTTTGTGTTTCAGACAGATAGCGTCGTGACCACAAAAAAGGAAGGCAGGTGGCGAAGTTACCTGCTCCACGGAACTACACACTACGCGACCACCCTAGCTATTGTCGCGGCGATGAATCCTGGCTTAGTCGTGACATGGATGTTTGAACGTGTCGTGCTTGCTCTTTGCTTGGTCCACCTGCTCTTGGACTGGGCCAAGTTCGCACTGGCCCATAGGAGATGGATTCCCGATAACGTATGGAGTTTTACTGCTGATCAGGCCGCACACCTTGCAACCGTAGCAGGCGCGACACTTCTTATCACACGAGCCCCTTGGCAGTCAGTTGTGCCCTATCTTCAGAAGATTCGTTTGGGGCAAGACAAAATTCTGCTAGTGGCTGTCATCTACGTTGTGGTTGTTTTCTGTGGTGGATACTTCATACGTTTTTTGATTCAACCACTATGGAAAGAGAAACCTGGCAAGCATACACAGGAGCATGACGAAGTCGTGAACGCGGGGCTTTACATAGGGTGGCTCGAACGATTCTTGGCGCTGACGGCGGTCTTTCTTCAATCTCCCGGTACAGTGGGATTGATTCTTGCAGCGAAGTCAATTGCCCGTTATCCGGAGCTGAAGCCTCCAGGACGTTTCGTGGAATATTTCCTGATCGGAACGCTCTTAAGCATCAGCATCGCCATCGCCGGAGGGATTATTCTCCTTAAAGTATTCGACGGGACGGTGAGTCTCGGTAAATGACCTGAAGGCAACTCTGATCACAATAGTAGGGCGGCTTAAATTCATAGTTTATTTCTGGCATGCCGAAGATTTCCCAAATTCACGGAGCACTACTGGAAGATAATGATTTAACGATGCCACGGCTTGCCATTTGGCCGCTAGAAAACAAAGACCTTCCCCGATCTTTGCCTTCGGTGCGTTTTGAACTTGGACCTCAACAGTCGGGATTCGCTGGGGCGTCAACCACGAGGCGAAGTCGCTGGCGCAGAATCCGCGGCACGCGACGCTGTTACAGGCACCATCTGGCCCTTCCGCATTGTGTATTCCTGGCCGCCCCACGTAATGCGGTTGGAAGCAAAGCCTGCGATCCAGACCGCCGAATAAATGGCATCCCGCAAAGGGACAAGCCAGAGCTTCTTGCGTAGCACGTCGTCGCCGACTCCCCAAACTCCGACCGTCCAAGCCATGACGTGACGCAACACAAAATAAGCGAGCACGTAGGTGGCAGAAACCCACTTTGCCGGTGCGACGACCGCGGCCAACAGAGCCCATGGAAGACCAAGCGTAAAGATCAGCCCAAAATAGGAGAGCGGGCGGCACACGCGCACGGTCCTCGCCCATCGGAGTTGGTGGTCCCAGAATGTTTTGGCGGTTTGCGCGGGATACATCGTCCAAACCGGCTCGCGCGAAAGAAGAACACGTCCACCAGCTTCGGCGATCCGCAGACCTAGCTCGTAATCGTCCGCGAGCATTCCAGCGATCGACCGAAAGCCTCCAACTTTCGAGAGCCAGCGCTTGGTCGTGACGATCGAAGCGCCCAACGCAAAATTTACGCCTTCGGTCAGCTCTGCCATCAGCACACCAGCAAAAAAATCGCTTGATGCACCGACAGCCTCGAGTTCCGCGCCAAGATTTTGCTCGGCAACGCCGCGATAAAAAGAGGTGACTATGCCGGTGCTTTCGTCCAGGAAAGGAGCGACGACTTCGCGTAAGTAGTTCGGACCGACGCGCACGTCGCCGTCCGTTACCGCGAGCATTTCGTGCCGCGCTTCGTGGGAAAGGCGCGCGAGCTTGTTTACCTTGCGATTGGCACCAAGATTTTCCGCACCGATGAGCAACCGAATGTTGCGGCCGGGAAATTCCGCGATCAAACTATGAATGAGCGGAACAGCCGGGTCCGCGGCATCATTCACAGCAAACAAGATCTCGTAGTCGGGATAATCCAGACGGCAAAAGCTCGAGTAATTCTCATAGCTAGCGAAATCCACGCCGCGCACGGACTTCAAGAGACTAACCGGGGGGGTGTAGCTTCGGAGATTGTTCTTGCGCTCGCGGCGAAAGAAGCGCCAGGCCGCAAACGTGGCCGCGACGTAATAGGCGAGTGGCGCAGCCGCCAAGAGAAGCACCGCATCGCGCCATCCTGAATGAAAAATTGTCACGCTGAGGTTCTCTTCCCGTGAGCTCAGGGTTCCTCGCGGATCCGCTGAACGCCACTTCAGTAGCTTGCCACAAAGCGGAACGCTCCGGTATTTCTCGCGAGTTCGATGAGTCAAATGGAGTACGAGGGAGAATAAAGCGAACGGCGCGCACAGCTCGGCCTCAGCGTTTACCTAGCCAAACAAGCGTAACGCCGACGCAAACGATAAGCACTCCGGCCCAGCGGCGGGGGGTCACCCGTTCCCCGAGAAAAAACTTACCGCCGAGTGCGCCTGCTGCGTAATTCAGCGCGGTCACCGGCACGACGAAACTGACGTTTTCAATGGATAGCACGGCCAGCAAGGAGAAAAAGGCCAGCGTCATCATGGAAATACCGATCCACATCCAGGGTACTTTCATTGCGCGCAGGATGACGCGAACAACCGCAAGCGGGCGAAAATCGGTTACTTCTCCTACGTGCTTCATTGCGCGCGTGACGCAAATCTCTCCGCCCGTTCCGCTTGCGACCACCAGAAACAAGAGCAAAGCCTCCCGCATGTTTAGCGTACCTCGGTGGTGCGAGGAGGAGTATTCCCGACGACGAAAACACCGAGACAAATAACCACAATGCCCGTCCAATGCAACGGCGAAATCCTTTCGCCAAGATAGAAGTAGCCCAAAAGGGCGACGACCAGAAGCGCGATCGAAGAGGCCGGCTGCACGTAACTGAAATCAGCCCAGGAAAGAATGAGCATATAGGCGACGAAAAACGTGAGCAATGACGCGATGCCCAGCCAGACGTATCCCGACGTAAAAACAAGCGAAATAATGTGCGGCAGCCTCGAAGGCGCCCAGGAGACTGCCGAGCCAACATTTTTCATGCCCTTGCCAAGCAGCACGTTTCCGAGCGGCGCGAAAACAACCATGATCAGAAGCATGCAGTATGTTTTGATGTGCAGGCCAGTGGAAGAGGTCATGCAGGGCGCGCGCCAAAGGTGAGCATAGATGGACGGTAGAATTGGAAAAGAGCCGTCATCGTCTTATTCGCAAATGCATCTGGAATTCTTCCTTCTTCATCTTACATGATTTTCGCAGCACCCCAAACGACGGCTCGCGAACAACAAAGTTTCCGTCGGCGGAGATCGATCGACGCGCGCTCTGGTTCGACTCTGGTGGCATTGGGGCCACACGATTCGCTTTTGAGAGAGTGAAATTCACGGCTATTTGCTATTCTTTTGGCGCTCGCAGTAAGCTCCAAAAAAGAAAGGACCGGCTTTTGAAGAGACAATGATTCCTGCCCTGACGCGACTTTCAGGCCTTCCGCTGCTGGCACTTCCTATTGAGATCGTAGACGCGAGCCAAAGTGTCGTTCCAGGATCGTCAGCAAAGACGGATTCCGCTTTCCGGCGCGAGGGCCGTAATGGTATCGAGTAACCTCGTTTACATCTTTCTGGGCGTCGCGGCCATTCCTTTCATCTACTATTTTCTCGCGCTTTACAGTTCGTGGCAGTTTTTCCGACAAGCTGGAAAATCGAACGCGCCTTCGGATTACACGCCTCCTGTGAGCAATCTCAAACCAATTCGCGGCCTGGATGCTGAGGCCTACGAAAACTTCGCCAGCTACTGCAATCAGGATTACCCCGACTACGAACTTCTCTTCGGCATCGGAGACGGTGACGAAGCTGTCTTGGAAGTCATCGAGAAGCTGAAGCGCGATTTTCCGCAGCGGCGCATTCGCGTGGTCCATGTCTCCGGCCATACCGCTCCCAACGACAAAGTCGTGAAGCTGGCGCGCCTCGTGAGCGAAGCACAAAACGAAGTGCTGGTGATAAACGACAGTGACGTTCGCGTTCGGCCGAATTACCTGCGTTCCGTGGTCGCGCCTCTCCGCGACCCTAGAATTGGCGCAGTCACGTGTTTGTATGTTTCGACGCAGGAGCACACGTTTCTCCAAAAACTCCAATCCATCGGCATGATTTGCGATTTCTACCCAGGCATCCTGGTGGCGCGACAATTGGACGGAGTAAAGTTCGCGTTCGGACAGACGATAGTGACCACCCGAAAACATCTTGCGGGATTCGGCGGCTACGCCGCGATTGAGAACCGGCCCGCAGACGACTTGCTCGTCGGGCGCCTGGTTGCGGAACAGGGTTTTGAAGTGGAACTACTTCCGTATGCAGTCGAGACCGTGGCTGATTTTCGCTCCTTGCGTGAGTTTTTCTTCAAACGCCTGCGCTGGATGACGGTGATGCGCCACATGCGTCCCTGGGGGCATATCGGTCTGATTTTCACCCAAGGCTTGGCTTGGTCCGTGGCGGCGGTAGCGGTTCATCCGACGGCACGAGTGGCGCTGCTTTATCTCGGCGGATACCTCTGCGTACGCACTGCAATGACTTGGCTAATCGGTGTCCGCGGGTTGAAGCAAAAGGGGATTTGGAAAAAGATGGCGCTCGTGCCGGTGTGGGACGCGTGGGCCTTGCTAATCTGGCTGCTCAGCTTCGGGCGGAGGAGCATTCGTTGGCGCGATATTGATTATCGCATCCGGCAAGGGATGCTCGTTCCCGTAGCTCCCCCAGCCCCGCAAAAGTAGACACCGGTCAAAGCTTGTGCCGGCCCCACGTTCCAATCCTTTTTTGAGATGGTTCATTCGCGCGAACGAAAAGGCAAAAGAGGAATATGGGAGCGAAGATTGCGGTAGCGGGGGCGGGTATTTACGGCGCTACGGCTGCCATCCGGCTGGCGGAACAAGGACACCAGGTACATTTGTTCGACCCGCTCGGTGTGCTGCGCGCGGCTTCTGCTATCAACCAGTACCGCGTCCACGCCGGCTATCACTATCCCCGCAGCGGGGAAACGGTCAGCGAAATAGCCGAGGCGCGCACGGAGTTTACGCAGGTTTTCGCAGACGCCATTGTCCGGAACAGCCTGCATTACTATGCAATCCCGAAAGAGCATTCGCTCACTTCCCCGGATTTGTACGAGAGCATAATGAGCAAGCACGGACTCCCGCTCAAAGCGTGCCGCCCAGGCTGGATGAATTTCGATTTCATCGAAAGGTGCTACGAAGTCGAAGAAAACATTTATGATCCGGATGTGCTGAGAGGCCTTGTGGAAGCTCGCCTGAAGGCGCAAGGCATCCGCTTGCAGCAGCGAGAATTCACGCCGGAAATGCGGCCCGAGTACGACTTCGTGGTGTGGGCGACGTACGGCTTAGGCCCCAGCCGTGGATTCTTCAAAACAGCCAAATATCAAGTCGCTGAAAAGATGCTGATCGAACTTCCTTTCCAGTTGCGCGGTGTCGCGCTGGTGGTTGTCGATGGCCCGTTCACAGCCTTTGATCCGTACGGCAGCTCCTCGCGCTCGCTCTTCGGGTCCGCGAAAAACACAAATCATTGGACTACAACGAACGCCAACGAACCGATTCCAGAGCCGTACGCCGGAATGCTGAACAAACCGGATTTTGAGCCAGTGCCCTTCACGCGGTTTGCCCCCATGCGCGCCGATTGCTGCCTCAGCGTCCCCGCGGCGAAGGACGCGGTCTACATTGGCTCACGCTTTACGATTCGCGTCGTCGAAGACAATCCCGAGCACGACCGCCGCATCCTCCATGTTCGCGAAGGCGCCCGTGGCGAAATTCACATTTTCTCAGGCAAGGTCGTGAGCGCAGTCAAGGCTGCTCGCATCGTGTGCGAAATCGTTGCGGGAACTCGCAATGGCTGACGCGCCCGCGTATGTAATTCTTGGCCGCGGACGTTGGGCCGCAAGAATGCAGACGATTCTCGCGGCGGAGAACCGTCGCGTTGCAAGTATTATGGAAACGAGGCAGGCCACCGGCGAAACTGACACCGCTTATAGGTCGCGCCTGGCCGAAGCGATGGCCGCGAGCAATGCGCAGATCGCGTGGCTCTGCGTGCTCCCTGGGCATCATGTTCCCATCATGATCGAAGCCGCGTTGGACGCAGGTCTGCACCTTATCGTGGAAAAACCCTGGCAAGCCTCGCAACGCGTGACCTCGGCGCTTGTCTCGAGGGCCAAGTCACTGCGCCGCCTCATCGCCATCCATTTCGAGTACTGTCTTCTCGAAGAAGTGGAACGCTGGCGCAGGGATTTTCATCCGGGAACCGGTCTTCGCTTCGGAGGCCGCTTTCTCCTAAGCAGGCCCGACCACACTGGGATGTCCGCAATGAGCAATCTTGGCTCGCATCTACTCGCCATACGGGCCTACGCAACGCCGAAGTCGGTTGTGCAGGAAATTCGTTGCGGTTACGAGCAGCCGGATGAACGCTGCGTATGGCTTGAGAGACGAAACACCCGGGCGGCATTCATCGATCTTCTGGCCAACAAGGAGCCCATCATTCAGCGCTTCGTCGCCAAAGTAGAAGCCTCGCTCGAAGGCGCGGACTTCCCTTTTGATCTGGAATTCGCACGGCGCGTGGCGCATGACGGCGAGGGTCTTCGCTGAAAGCCTGCGTCACGCAGCGACGGGAATACTAGCTGCGAGAATACTATCGGTGTGAATGCTTCTTGGTTTTTTCCGCGGGCTCGCTTGCATTCTGAACACGCGAAGCGCCCAAAGAGTTCCTCGCCGTCTTGCTCATCTGCAAACGCCGGTCATTGCGCGGCTCGCGCCAGTTCACTTGCGGCAGCATCAGCGACGCATCCGCCCGGTCGCGGTACTTGATCGCGATGTTCATCAGCGAGTCCAGCAAAGAATCGGAAAGCAGATGCGGCTGCAAGCCCAGGTCGATCAGTTTGGAGTGTTTTGCGTTGTAGTAGTGCTCCTCGGCTTCGACGCGCGGATCCTGCAAGTGGTCGACTTCCACGTTTAAGCCGAGCTTCTTGCCCGCGGCCACCGTCATCTTGGCGAGGTCGCGCACCGAGAACTGTTCCGTGAACTGGTTATAAACGCGGCATTCTCCACGAGCTGCCGGATTCTCGCAAGCAATCTCGATGCAACGCACGGTGTCGCGAATATCCAAAAACCCACGCGTCTGGCCGCCCTTGCCGTACACCGTCAGCGGCTGGCCGATGGCCGCCTGAATGCAGAAGCGGTTCAGCACTGTGCCGAAAACATCGTCGTAGTCGAATCGGTTAATCAGCGCCTCGTCCATGGCCGTCTCGTCGGTCATCGTTCCGTAGACCACGCCCTGGTTCAGGTCCGTGGCGCGCAACCCCCAGATCTTGCAGCTGAACATGATGTTGTGGCTGTCATGTACTTTCGAGAGGTGATAAAACGATCCGGGCTGCTTCGGAAATGGAAGAATGTCCTTGCGCCCGTTGTGCTCGATGGTGATGTAGCCCTCTTCGATGTCGATGTTCGGCGTACCATACTCGCCCATAGTTCCAAGCTTCACCAGGTGACAGTCGGGCCGGTGCTCGCGAAGCGCAAAAAGCAAATTCAGCGTGCCCACAACGTTGTTGACCTGCGTGAAGACGGCGTGGCTGCGGTCGATCATCGAATAAGGAGCGGAACGTTGCTCGGCGAAGTGAACCACCGCGTCAGGCTCGAACGCGCGCAGCGTCGAAGCCAGAAACTCGTAATCACAAACGTCCCCGTAGAAAGACTCGATGGTCTTGCCGCTAACCGCCTGCCAGACCCGCAAGCGGTCGGAGAGCGGGCGAATGGGAGTCAGAGTCTGCGCATTGAGCTCGTGGTCCCACAGCCGGCGGACAAAATTGTCAACGATGGCGACGGAATGTCCTTGCTTCGACAAATACAAAGCAGTAGCCCACCCACAGTAACCATCCCCTCCAAGCACAGCAATCTTCATCGTTCCTCCTTGGTGAAATCCCTCATTGTCAATGGCCTCGCGGAGCGGCGCATTGGCCCTGCGTCAGCCTGAGCTGGATGATTGGGCTAAGCCGCGAGCGCTCAGCCGTGAGCTCCCCCGAGTGGAGCTAAATACAGTATACGTGATTAGGGCCGGAATACGTCCCCTTGTCGTTCAAAAATCCACCACGAACTAACCCTCTGGTTAGATGCGGCAAACTGTTCTTTTTTTACAGCCAATTTGGCCCTAAAGCAAGCTGCGAAGCGTGAAGTTGGCCAAAACGCCATCTGAGCCCGGACGGATAAGCTCATTCCTACTGCTGCGCCTGCTTAGCCGGAACCGATGCGGCCGGCCGAACGAGCGAATGATTCGTCAAAATGCTCTTGCCCCCGCTGGTGGCCAAAACGTCGAGTCGATCACGCCCAACAAGATTCTCCAAAGCAGGCACACCCGTATCCCACGTAACCACGTAGTAGCGTTCTGGCTTCGCCCACAGCTCCTTAAACTGGGCGTCGTCAATAAATACACTCGGTGCACCGGGCGCGTAGGAACCGTACTCCAAATTGTTGAATCTCCCATTCAAAATGAGCGCCGTCCGGTTGGTATAAAAATAGATCGAAGAAAAAGCGTAGTACGGCCGGGCAGAAATGAGTTCCCCTTCTGGAGCACGAAGCAAAGCCTCCGCCAGCGGTCGCGAAGAGAGATACGGATCGAAAACAACCATCGCCATGTGCGCCGCATGGAAGAAAAGCACCATCATCAATGCCGCCGACAGAAAAGCCCGCGATCCCGCGGATCGAAAGGCCCCCAGTGCGCCCACCAAAAACGCGCCGGCCGCAACCAGCAGCGGAACGCGCAGGTAGGCGAACGACTCGATCGTCAGATCTTCCATGTGCCCAAGCGAAAGCTTATAGGCAGCTGGATGATTGCTGAGCGCCGTCGAAATATCTCCCGGCGCTGGCATATTCCGCACGAGAAAAAATAAAGTTAGAGTCACGACGGCGGCCGCCGCCGCAACCCCGCAGAGAACATACGTGCCACGGCGTATCCATTTGCCTTCTGCGGCCATGGCGGAACCGAGAAGCAAAGCCAGCGCCGGATAACACGGCATCGAGTAATACTCCTGGGTCGTAGAAAACGTAAAAAAGATCAGCAGAAAACCCGTCCAGCAAAGCGCCAGCAAACGCATCTTGCCGGCGCGATCGAGGGGTTTAAACGAAAGCTTGGCGATCGCCGGGAAGTACACGCTCCAAGGAAAAAGCCATAATAGATGGAACAGCCAGAAATAAAGCCGCGGAACGGTGTCGTAGTCGCGCGGATAGCGAAGGTTCAGAAAGCGGAGAAATTGCTCATTGATGAAAAAAAACCAGAGAAATCCATGATATTGCCCCGGGCCGCTATGCAGACCGAAATAGAAATAAGGCGGATTGCGAAGGGCGGCGAGAATGTGCCACGGCGCTGCAATCAAGAGAGCAATGACCGCTCCGCTGAAAGGATGCAGCCGGTTCCATGTCCTAGCGGAAAGCAACTGCTTCGTCAGAAACAAATAGATAATTCCGCCAGCGAGGGGAAAAAGCACGCCAACAAGACTTTTGATCAGTAGTCCCGTGCCGAGGCTCGCCGCTAAGACGCCCGCCCAAAGGCGCGGGTGCGTCTCTTCCTCGTCGAGAGCGCGCAGCAGCGCCCAGAACGCAAGCGCCACGGTAAACGTGAGCATCACGTCCGGAATCAAAATCCGCGTAAAGAGAAACAATCCAATGCACGTGGCCATGCACAAACCGGCGTAAAAGCCAGCACGTTTTCCGAAAGCCCACACTCCCATCGCCGCCGTCAGCCAAGCCAGCGCCATCGCGCTCAGCGCAAACGGAATGCGCGCCGTCCAATCGTGCACGCCAAATATTTTGTAGGAAACGACGATCGGCCAATAGTACAGCGATGGCTTTTCGAGGTACGCGACGCCATCAAGCCGCGGCGTCACCCAATCGCCCGTCTGCAGCATCGTCCGCGCAGCCTGCGCCAGCACCGCATCCGAATCGTCCATCAACGACGGCGGAGAGATGCTGCAGCCCAGATAAACCGCTCCCGCAAAGAGCAGGACCGCTAAGTAGATATACCTGTTTTTTCCTGTATCCAAGAAGCTGGTGCCGGCGACGGCCCCGCCTGAATTCCCCATTTTTTCATCCATAGAAAAAGAAGCAGCAGACCCCACAGGTGATAACCAATGTTGACGCGGCGCTCCAAGTGCAGCCGCACCAGCTCCTGGATCACACCTGGCCGGAAAAGTGATTTATGCTCCGCCAGCCCCTCTCGCGTCGCATCGAGCAAAAGCTCGCGAAGCGGCCCGCGCAGCCATTCGTGCGCCGGAATATCGAATCCCACCTTCTTGCGCCGCAGAATCGTCTCGGGAAGCCTGTTCTTCATCAACTCCTTCAGAACAATTTTCTGCCGCGAGCCTTGTATCTTGAGGGAGGTGGGCAAACTTGCGGAAAATTCCACAATGCGATGATCCAGAAACGGCGGCCGCACTTCCAGCGAGTGCGCCATGCTCATGCGGTCCACCTTGTTCAAAATATCATCCTGGAGAAAATATTTTTGGTCCCACCAAAGATACGGAGATACTCCATCGTGAGCCGCCGGCGAATCGCGCAATTCCCTAAGAATGCCATCAAGAGAATCGGGCAGTGGAACCGCTGAAAGCGAACGTACCTCGTCCCCGGAAAAAGTTCCGTTCCAATATACATGGGCTTGTTCAGGTGGCATCAGGCTTCCCGCCAGGAATCGCTTCACCATATATTCCCGGCTGATCTTGTCGTCCGAAACTGGCCAAAGCCGCGCAAGCCCAAGCCCGGCGCGCAACGTCCACCTCGGCAGCCACCGCATCGGCCGCGCCAGCTGATTCGCGCGATACGTCAGGTAGCCGCCAAACAACTCGTCAGCGCCTTCACCGCTCAGAGCGACGGTCACTTCCGTCCTGCTCATTTTCGAGAGAAACCAAACCGGCAAAGCCCCTGCATCCGAACTGGGCTCGTCCGAGTAATACGCAAACTCCTCAATCGCCCCCCGCAGATCGGCTCCAGGATTCAGATCGAATTCCTGATGATCCGTGCCGTACTGCCTCGCCGCGCTCCGAATGTACGCCGTCTCGTCAAAACTTCTTCCAAGAAAGGAAACAGAAAGTGTTTTGATCGGCCGCGAGGACGCTGTTGCTGCATAGTGCAGCGTTGTCGAAGAATCGATGCCGCCGCTCAGCCAAAGTCCGAGCGGCACGTCCGAAAGCATGTGCTCGCGAACCGATTGCTGCAAAAGTGAATCCAGTTCCTCGCAAGCCGAGCCAAGTGATCGCTGGCGAATCGGCCCCGCCGGCAAACTCCAGTAAGTCTCGACCCGCGTTTTTCCATCAACCCATTCAAGCCACTGTCCCGGCGGCAACTTCTCAATACCCTCCACCAGCGTCCACGGGCAAGGGACGTAGTTCAACGAGAGATAGCAATCAAGCCCCGCAAGGCTCAGTCGACGTTCGAATTCCGGATGAATGAAAATAGTCTTGAGTTCGGAACCAAAAAAAAGGTCTTCCCCGCGCCGCGCCATGTAAAGCGGTTTGATGCCCATGCGGTCGCGCGCCAGCACGAGCCGCCGCGATGATTTGGTCCACAGCGCAATCGCAAACATGCCCCGCAAACGCGAAAAACACGCTGTATCCCACTCAACAAAAGCGTGCAAAACCGTTTCCGTATCGGAATGCGAATGAAACCGGTGCCCCAGCTTCTCCAGCTCGCCGCGCAACTCGAGGTGATTGTAAATTTCCCCGTTGAAGACAATCGCAGTGTCGCCGTCATCCGTGACAATGGGCTGATCGCCACCCTCTAGATCAATAATCTTCAGTCGCGCCGCGCCCATCGATAGGACGCTCGACCGAAACACCCCACGCTGATCAGGCCCGCGATGATGCAGCGTTGCGGTAGCCCGCTCAATGCGCTCTGGTTCTGGCGCCCAATTTTTATTTGTAAAGCCGGCTATCCCGCACAAATTCGAACACCTCTCGCCAGCCAGCCGGCAAAATCAACCGGCGCTTCCACCGCTTCTTCCCCCGCAGTTCGTCTTAGAGAACCGATCCTTGCCCTTGCAGGATACATCGCTTATCCCAGGGCAACCAGAGCCACTCCCGCACACACTAGCACTACGCCAATCCAGCGCGCCGCGTTCACCTCTTCACCCAGAATATACTTCGCACCAAATGTTCCGACCACGTAGCTCAGAGCCGAAGCCGGAATCACAAAACTTATCGGCTCCCACGAGAGCAGCACCAACAGCGCATAAAACGAAAGCGCCATCAGCGGCACGCCCGCCCAGAACCAGCCGTTGCACAGTGCCTTTCCTAAAAAGCGCAGCAACTCCTTGGGCCGCAGCCGCTCCGGTTCACCCGTCGCCTTCATGCCCAGCGTGATGGCGATCTCTCCGCCCGTGCTCCCAAATATCAGAAAGGAAAGAAACAGCCCGACGTGCATCATGCCAGCGCCTCTCTAGCCACCGGCGTCGTGCGCGGCCTCGTCTGTCCAACCAGCAGCACGCCCACGCAAATCAGCACTACTCCCACCCACCGCCGGGGCGAAACCGCTTCGTGCAAGAACACCACCGCAAAAAAAGTCAGCAAAGCGTAGCCGAACGCCCCCGCAGGCATGACGTAGCTGTAGTCCGCCCAACTCAACACCGTCATGTAGCTCAGCATAAATCCGCATAGAAAAAATATGCCGACCCACAAAGTCGCGCTGGTCACCGTCAAGCGAAAAGCGTGCTCCAGCCCCGCTGCAGACAGCTCTACGGCCCCAATCTGCTGCATACCGCGCTTCAACATCAGGTCTCCGGCGTTCGCGCACACCACCATCGCGCACACCATGACCAGCGTTTTTACCCGCAGCCTTCCTTCAGTTGCCATTTTGTCTAAGGTTTAGTCGTTCCCGGACGCCGACGGTGTCTCCGGCACGGAAATCATGGGCTTCGTCGCGTCGCCGCCCTGCCGTACCCACTTCCAGCGCTCCGAACGCAGCTTCAGAAAGCTCGTCGCTTCGTGATATAGCCGCTTGCGTTCACTTGAATCCCACAACGCCTCGCGCACAATCCGCCACACCACGCGCGGCCGGAAGTAGTACTCATCATAGAAACGGTTCACGCCGGCCATCATCTCAGCCTTCTTGAGATGCGGATACTCGATGTGCGGCAACTGGTGGCCGCCGGAATCCGCCAGCGCTTCTACCTTCAGAAAACCTTCCTTGGCCATGGCGTCGTGCAGTTCCGTGCCGGGCATGGCGTGTGCCAGTGAAACCTGAATCGTCTCGCAGTCCAGTTCCTTTGCGAAATCAATCGTCCTGTCGATGGTCTCCTTGGTCTCGCCCGGCAATCCGATAATAAAATCGCCGTGGACCTTGATTCCCACCTTTTTGCAGTTCTTCATGAACTCGCGCGCCATCTCCACGGTCGCGCCTTTCTTAATGTTCTTCAGAATTTGCGGGTCGCCGGATTCGAATCCAACGATAAACAGCCGCGCTCCGCCATCCGCCATGGCCTTCAACTCTTCATACTTGCTGTGGCACCGCGCCGTACAAGACCACCTGAACTTCAGTGGCTTGAACTTCTGGCTCAACTCGATCGCCCGATCCTTGCGGATATTAAACGTATCGTCGTCGAAGAAAATCTCTTTCATCTGCGGAAAATATTCCAGCGTGTTTTTCACTTCCTGGACCACGTTGTCCACGGACCGCACCCGCCACGCATGCCCCGAAACTGTCTGGGGCCACATACAGAACGTGCACAGCGCCGGGCACCCTCGCGTCGTATAGAACGACACAAAGGGATGCAGCAAGAATGGAACGTTATATTTTTCAATCGTCAGATCCCGCTTATACGCGTCTGTCGCAAACGGCAACGCATCCAGTTCCTCAGTATGAAGCTGTGGCCGGGGCGCGTTGTGAACCACCTTGCCTTCTTTGCGGTAGCTCACACCCATGATCTGCTCGATCGGCTTCCCGTGCGCGTACTCCGCCACCGAGTGATCAAATTCCCCGCGCGTCACAAAATCAATGTCCTGGCTGGCAAACAGCGTCTCGTCCGGCTTGATGTGCACGTGCGGCCCGACGAATGCAATCTTCAGCCCAGGATTGCTTTCCTTGATTTTCCGGATCAGCTTGATGTCGCTATGGAATCCAACGGTCGACGTGTACAACACCAAAAATTCGTAGTCCTTGCAGATTTCAATCGTCTGCTGCCAGTTCACCTTGTGCGGCGAAGCATCGAGCAAACGGCTTCCCGGGATCAATCCGGCGGGGTAAGACAGCCAAACTGGGTACCAATACGACTCAATCTCTCGCGTCGCAGGCCACCGCGAACTAGCTCCGCCGTCGAAATTCTCAAAACTTGGCGGATTCAACAGCAAAGTCTTCATTACATCCGGCATTCTTCACCCTCAGTTTTTCGTATCCCAGCGCAATTCTGTAATTTTTCCCTGTTCCCGAACCTGGGTTATCTTCGCCCCGGCCGAGCTTCTGATCTATTCGAAAGGCCTCTACACCTAGATAACAGTTTACCTGACTTGGTTGCATACGCTCAATTCTTTCTCGAAAAGAAGCCTTTTCTGCATCAAAACACTAACGGCGGCCATTGGCCAAATTCCTCAAAAAGACCGCAGGGAAAAACCGTCCGGTTATCCCCAATTTGATTCAATTCAACTGTCCGATCCCGGTTGACTATTTACCGCTTCGTAATATACTCTTGCCTGGCTCTTTATTTTTCACGGCCCGTCCGGGGAACTGAGGTTGCGATGCGAGCTTCGCCCGCTCAAGCCGCCCTTCATCCTGTCGTTCTCGTCGTCGAGGACCTGGAATCTCTTCGCCTTTCCATCCAACAAATTCTCGAGGATGCCGATTTTCTGGTCCTGCCGGCGGCGAACGCCAATCAAGCGTTGGAACTGGCTCAATCCTGCGCCGGCCCCATCCATCTGCTGATCACCACGCTGCACCCTGGCGGAATGCCGGGGCCAGACTTGGCTATATGCTTGCGCAAGCGTTCGCCGGAAATGAGTGTCCTCTACAGCTCCGCCAATCCGTTGGCAGCCCTCGAGATTCCGGACCCTGCCGAAGTGATCTCTTCTATGTTACCCAGACCCTTCAGCAGAACAACCCTGCTTAGCCGCATCAATGCACTCCTAGCCGCGCAAATTTGACGAACAGAGCGGCGGCCGACATCGTCAAAAGCTCTTTCTGGCTGGAACCCCCTCCGCGTGGCCGCTCACAAACCGATCGACACAACCAAACTGGCCACTTCCGCTCCTCGAGGCCTATTCACCGAGCGCGCAGAGTGTGCACCCCCTCGCCGCCCAGAACTTCCGAACTTGCCGCCGAAAGCTCATCCCAGATTCGCGGGATCCACTCCAGATGCTCCGGTTTCATGAGCACCGATCGCAAGCAGGTCATCGTTTGGCGATCCCGCTGCATCGTCCCCAGATTTGTCGCCCAAAACTCTGTCGGCAACTCCGCCACCGCGAGGTGTAAGTTTCGCTTTGCGGCAGCCTCGAATATCCGCCGCGAGAGCCCGGAAGCCTCGCTGACGCTTTTCGCCCGTGGTACGAAGATCACGATGTCCAGCTCCGGGGCAAACGCCGTCACGAACCGCTCATCTTTCTTGAGCCTCTCGAAGAAAGCCAGTGCCGCCTCTCGGCCACGTTCCAACCCGCTCGCGAATTCTCCGCCGCGGACCAGCGGCAAAAGTCTTTGCGTCGTCCATAGCGCCGCAGCCGCCGCGCCCGGTCGCGAACATTCCAGGCTGATCTCCCCCAAATGCAGTTCGGCGGAACTGAAATAAGTGTACGGAGAATCGTGTTTGTAAAAACGTCCAGCCGAGGGATCGCGAAACAAAACGCAGCCGCAACCATACGGCTGCAATCCATGTTTGTGCGGATCGATAACGATGGAATCCGCCTCGCCGATTCCGGCAAAGCTAAGCGTGGCCTCTTCCCCTAGATTTGCGGCAAGCCCAAAATACCCGCCGTAAGCGGCATCCGCATGAACTCGAAACCCGTGCTTCGCGCGCAAAGCAAGAATCTCTGGCAGCGGATCGACAGACCCTGTCGCCGTCGTGCCGATCGTGGCAACCACCGTCCCTACGTCGCCGCGTGCCACCCGCTCTGCCAGCGCGTTCATATCCATTCGTCCTTTTCGATCGCAGGCTACGCTCTCGCATTGCAATTGCAACACCGCGCTGATCCGCTTGTGGGTATAGTGCGCCTGCTCGCTCGCCAAAATCTTCTTCCCTGGCTGCACTTGCGAAGCCACCCAAAGCGCTTCGAGATTCGCCATCGTCCCGCCGCCGCACAAATGCCCAAGAGACTCTTTCCACCCGAACATGGCCGCTATTTCCGCGACCGCTTCCTTCTCCATCGCCGAGGTCGAGCGCCCTCCGTCGAGCGCATGATTGTTGGGATTGATCCACATCGCCAGCGCATAAGCCAGCCGCGCTACCGGATGCGGCGGCTTGAGCATCTGCCCCGCATACAAAGGATGAAAATAAGGATAGTTGTCCTGCAGCCGCTCCGCGGTCGCCGCCAACGCCCCGGCGATCCCCACGCCGCCTGGCGTCTTCGATTCGAATGGAGGCAATCCAGCGAAGCCCGCGTCCAGCTTTCTTGCAGCTTCCAAAAATACTTCCAAACTTTTCTGTTCTAGCTGCACCAGTCACCACTCACGAGTCACCAGTCACTTCTCACTGCCACACCTTATCCAACTCCCCGGCCGTCCTCAGCAAATCCAGCTGCGCCTGTTGCCGCTGGAAATTCGCATCCAGAAAAGCCATCCATTTTTCATTCTCATCGAGCCGCGCTCTTTCCAGTTCGCGCAAATTCACTTTCCCCTCGGTGTACTGTGTTTGCAGCACTCCGATATTCTGCTGCGCCAGTTGCAGCTCCAGCCGCGCCACTTCTTTCGCCGCGTCCCGTTCCCGCAAGTGCCTCGTCTTCTGCCGCACTTCCGCGCCCACCTGTGTCTTCTTGCTCGCAAGCGTCGCTTGCGACGCTTGCAAATTTATCTGCGCCAGCCCGATGTCCTCTCTCGTTTTCGCGCTGAACAGGGGCACTTGCACCTGCACGCCCGCGTTGAAATTGTTCCTCTGAAATTTCTTGTAGAACTCGCTGTAATTGTTGAAGCTCGCCAGCAAACTGTACGTGCTGACCGCTTCAATTGTCGGCAAATTCCCCCTCTTCTCCCCTTTCAACCGAAACTCTTTCGCGCGCACGTCCGACTCCGCCAGCATCAGCCCTGCATTGTTATGCATCGCCATGGCCACCAGATTTGCGCCTTCCTGTTCCGCTTCCCCAGGCAATTCTTCCGGCGTGACTTCGATGGCCTGCTCCTGCTCCAGCCCTAGCTGCCCCTGCAAGAAAACTTCCAGCTCGTCTTCCCTCCCTTCGAGCTGCAGAATCCTTTGCGTCACCTGCGCTTTCGTCAACTCCGCTTTGGTTACTTCCACCGGCAGCTCGTACCCTTCTCCCTGCCGCTCTTCTGTCACCTGCAAAATCTTATCCGCGCTCTCTTGCTCCGCACGCAGCAGTTCCAGCGAGTGCCGCACTTTGCCCAGCTCCAGATAGGCCATCGCCGTCCGCAGGATTACGCCGTTTTTCACATCCTCCAGTACGATTCTCTGCGATCGCGCTTGCTCTTCCAGCTCTTTCCCCTGTCCCTTCAGCGGTTCGTTATAAACCTGTTCCGTGTATGTGAAATTGAAGAGCGATGGCGCACGTCCACCTGGCGTCTCAGGAATACCGTAGGTATACCCGGCTCCCGATCCCGCGTAGAGATTCGGCAAGAACTCCGCTTTGCTCACCTGTGACGCATGTTCCGCAACGCTCGCTTGCAGTTTTGCAACTTGAATGTCCTTGCTGTTCCTCAGCGCCATTTCAATCGCGCTCTTCAGCGTCAGTGCCACGGGCACGCCTTGGCCTTGTGGCGCTCCCACCGCCGCGGAAGTCCCTGCAGGTTGCGCCGCAGCCGGCGCCTGCAGTACAGCCGCCGTCTGGGCGCTCGCCGCCCCACCCGCAAGCAACGCCCCCAATCCCAGCGCAAGCGCCACTCCAGTCACCGCTGCAAGTGTTTTTCGCATTCCTGCTCCTCCTCCACAAAACTCACGATTCGGTATCACGCGAGAGAGACGGCACCACTTCACTCATACCGCAACGACTCAATCGGCTGCAGCTTCGCCGCCTGATTCGCCGGCAAATATCCAAAAAACAATCCCGTCGAGCAAGACACCACAAACGCCAGCACTACGCTCAACGGCGACACCGGCACGCGCAGATTCCCAGGAAGAAACATTTGAGCGACCGCCGGCACCAACAGCCCAATCAAAATCCCCAGCACCGCCCCTCCTCCACTAATCAAAAACGCCTCCGTCAAAAATTGATACATGATCTCTTTGCGCGCCGCCCCAATGGCCTTGCGAATCCCGATCTCTCTCGTCCGCTCCGTCACCGTCACCAGCATGATATTCATAATCCCGATCCCGCTGATCACCAGTGCAATGAACGCAATCACGATAAGTACAATCGTCAGCGCCAGCGAAATGTCGCGTGCCGCCGTCAAAATCGAAGTCAGAGTCTGTACGTGATATTCCGCGCTGCTCGGATGCCGGCTCTGCAGCAATTCCGACAACTGCCGCTGCACTCTCGGCACAGACTCCGGAGTCGCCGCTTGCACGTCCAGCACCTTCAGCGTATTCAGCCCCGTGTAATACTTGATTAGCCCAAATGGTATTAGGACCGTTTCTGTCTGAATGTCGGACAGCCCGAAAGTCTCCACTCGCTCGTTGAACACGCCGATGATCGTGAAGATCAGTTCTCCCACGTGCAATTCGCGCCCCACTGGGTTGTCCTGGCCGAAAAGCCGTTTGGCGAGTTGCGGTGTGATGACGCACGTCTTGCTTCTCGTTTCCATGTCCAGAGCATCGAGATAACGCCCGCGCAAGACGACCAGCCGGCGAATCTCCTGATACCCCATCGTTACTCCAATCAACGTAACCGGCCGGACCACGCCTTGGGCCACTACGGACATTTGGATGTCGCTCGTTCCGGCCGCTTGCACCGCTTCCGGTATTACGTTTTTGACCGCATCCAAGTCGTCCAGCGTCAGTTCATAGCTCAGCGGCTGGGCCTTCTCCGAGCTTCGGACCAGCTCCACCCAAACCACGTTCGAGCCCACCGCTTCAATCTTTGAAATGACAAATTTCTTGCTGGTCAGCGCCACCGTCACCACCAGCACGATCGACGCGCTTCCGATAATCACGCCCAGGGAGGTGAGCATCGCCCGCAGCTTATTGGCTCGCAGCGCGTCGATCGATACCGACAGCGTTTCTTTCAAATCCATCATGAGGGTTTGCTCGACTCGGTATAACTCTTCCCGCTTTTATTCACCCAGATCCGCCGAAGCCGTCCGCGCTGAAAAAAATCTCAACCGTCGCTACTCCCAGCTTCTGTTCAGTCCTTCTCGACTCGCTTCAGCGATTCCCGCACGCTTTTGTCTTTCGGATCCAGCTGCAGTGCCGCCTGATATTCTTTCTCCGCCGATTTCCTGTCGCCCTTGTCCTCATAGAGCCGGCCCAGCCATTCGTGCGCCGTCGCATATCGCGGGTAGCCCATTCGCTTCGGCGCCTTTTGCATGTATTCCCGCAGAATCCTCTCCGCCTCTTCCGGCTTCTCCTTCTTGAGGATCAATCCCACCGCTCGATAAAACATTCCGCACGGATCTGACGGAGCTACTTGCGCTCCTATATCGCCCACCTCGATCAATCGCTCCGCCTGGCTGTGTCTCATCGCGTAATCGCCAATGTCGAAAATCAGCTCGGCTCTCTTCGGATGGCTTTCCAGCGCCAGCTGAAACTCCGCATCCGCTGTCACAAACTCTTTTTTCTGTCGCCGGCAATTCCCCACCGAGTAATGCCATTCCGAAGCATCCATGGACTTCAGTTTTTCGAATTCCGGCCTCGCCTTCTCCTCGCCGCCACCCACCATTCCCGGAGCTGCGCAATCAAATTCGATCAGCGCCTGCCGCGCCGAAAAATTCTTTTCGTCCAGCTCCACGGCAACCTCGAATTCCCTGTGTGTCTTCCTCGCCAGCCCGAGCGCCGAAAACATCGAGGTATGGTCCGCTTTCTCCCCGTAAGCCCTTCCCAGCCATTCGTGATACACCGAACTCTTCGGATCGATGGCCACCGCCCGCTCCGCACTGTTGATCGCTGCGTCGCGCTCCTGCAACTCCAAATAGGACTTCGTCAGCAGCAGCTGTATTTCGCCGTTCTGTGGTTCTTTCGCCGCCGCCCCCTGCAGCTCCATTACGGCTTTCGCATAATCGCTGCTTTCGTAGGCTCGCCTCCCTGCCTCCATCGAGTCTTTCTGCTTCAAGCTCGCCAAACCGCTCGTCGTGCTTGCCAGCAACACCGCCAGAACCACCCACCGTCTTGTCCGCTCCCGTTTCTCTGGTCTACGATGCATTCGTATTCACAACCTTAACGGCCATGCCATCGTGCAGATCCGTATCTCCGGGCAGCGCGACCATTTCCCCTTCTTGCAATCCGCTCATCACCTCATAGCTCGTAGCGTCCGCGATCCCCACCTTTATCTCACGCTTTTCCAGAAGCGATTTCCCCACTCCCAATTCGTTGGGCTTCACAACATACACGTACCGCCGCCCGCCCTCCGACGCCACCGCCCCTCGCGGCACCGCCAAAACATTCAGCCGCTCCCTCGAATTGATCCGCACATTCACATTTATATTCGGCAACAATTCGATCTTGTCGTTATTCACCGCGCACAGCAACTCTCCCACGCTCCGCGTGCCGTGTGGCACCACCTGCTTCGGAATGATCTCCGTTCTCCCTTGCCAGCTCCTGTTCGGCAAGGCATCCCATGTGATGATCACCGGCTCGTCCGCCTCGAGCCCGCCAAGGTCTGGCTCGTCGATGAACGCCCTCACCCGCACCTTGTGCAAATCCGCCATCTCCGCCAGCAAGTCGCCTAGCTTCACGTAATCGCCCGCCCTCACCGGCAGCGAATACAGCGTCCCATCCGCCGGGGCCTCGATACGCCCGTTGTTCACTTTGTCTTCCAGCGCCGCCATTTCGCTCAGCGTCTGCTGTACTTGCAGTTCCCCGCGCTCCGTATCCAACCGGGCCTGTTGATCGAACTGCTGCTTCACCGCCAGCAATCGCGTCACTTCCGCCTTGGCGTTCGCCAATGCCTGATCGTTGGCCGCGAGATCCTCTTTCGTCGCCGCCTGCCCGGCCGCCAACCGCGCCAGCGAATCATGATTCCGCTGCAAACGGTCGCGTTCCCCTTCCGCTTTCGCCAGATCGCCCGCTACTTTCGCGGCTTCGTCGGCCTTACCACCGGCTCTCGCCGCCCGCAAATCATCCTGCGCCCGCAAAAGTTTTGCCCGAGACTCCGCCAGTTGCGCCGTCACTTCCTTTACGTTCAGCTCCAGCAAAAGCTGCCCTTTCTTCACCGTCTGGCCTTCCGTCACATAAATCTTTTTCACAAACGTGTCCAGCTGCGCCCTCACCACGTACGGAGAAATCGGCTCGACTTTCCCGTTGCTGCTGATCGACGAAACCAGATTCTGCCGCGCTGGCGTCACCGCCGATATTTTCGCCGCCGGCTTTCTCCCGCTCAGCCACACAAGAAAAATCGCCGCCACGACCGCCAGCAGCAAGGAGATCACAATCCGATTTCGCAGTTTTCGTTCCATGCTCTCCTTTTCCAAGAAGTCCCGGGCCACGCGCGCCGTAGGACACACAAAACCCAGCGCCCCAATGCTCTTTTATCGAACTTTTCCGTGGCTTGCTGCCCTATGTCCACTCTATTTCTGATGGATCCCGAAGCATTTCATTTTACCAATAGCCGCGCCGCTTTCTCCACACTGGTTCCTATTAAGTGTCTCATCTCCAATACAATACAGATGCGCCGCCTACCTCCCAGGATGCGCCCGCCGCGCCGCTTTTCCCCAGCCGAAATATTTCCCTGACCTCATCCGTAGTAGACTGAGAAGCTTTTATTGCCCTGTCTTCCGATTGCTGCAAGCAAGGGGTCCATTCATGATCGAAGCTCGTTCCCTGTCCAAGCGCTTCCAGGACAAAAAGCGCGGCGAAATCCGCGCCGTCGATAAAGTCACTTTCAGCTGCGAACCCGGCAAAATCTACGGCCTGCTCGGTGCCAACGGCGCCGGCAAAACCACCACCCTCCGCATGCTAGCCACCATCCTCGAGCCCACCGACGGCACCGCCACGATCAACGGCTTCGACGTCGTCGAACACCCAGAAAAAGTCCGCGCCAACGTGGGCTTCCTCTCAACCGCCACGGCCCTTTACCCCCGCCTGACCGCCCAAGAAATGGTCGAATATTTCGGCCGCCTCAACGGCCTCGACGAACCGACTCTCAAGAAACGCATCGAAGACATCTTCTCCCGCCTCGATATGAACGGTTTCCGCGATCGCCGCTGCGACAAACTCTCCACCGGCATGAAACAAAAAACCTCTATCGCCCGCACCCTCGTCCACGATCCGCCGGTAATGATTTTCGACGAGCCCACCACCGGCCTTGACGTCATGACCGCTCGCACCATCATCGGCTTCATCGCCGACTGCCGCGACCGCGGCAAAACCGTCATCTTTTCCACGCACATTATGAGCGAGGTCGAGCGCCTCTGCGACCACATCGGGATCATTCACGGCGGCAAACTCCTTGAGGAAGGCACCCTAGCCGAGCTCCGCGCGAAACACAACGAACACAATCTCGAAGAAATCATCGTAAAAGTCGTTGGCCCGCTCGCCAACGCGGAGGCCTGATCGTCATGAACCTTCATGCAGTGGGCGTCGTCTATCGCAAGGAACTCACGGAGTGGCTCCGCGACCGCCGCACCCTGATTTCCACGGTCCTAGTCCCTCTGCTCGCCTTTCCTATCCTGATCTCCGGGATGATTTCGCTCTCGGCGGTCTTAATCGGCGGCGCCAAAAAAGAAGTTCCCAAAATCATGATCATTCACGGCGAAGATTCTCCCGCCGTTGTCGACGCTTTAAAGTCGAACAAGGAGATCGAAGTCGTTCCCTTCGCGGATAATTGGATGGATCAGATTTCTGACAAACAAATTCGCGCCGCTGTCGAAATCCCCGAAGGCTTCCAGGCTTCTCTCGACAAGGGCACTACCCAAACCATCCAAATTCATTACTACGAAGGTGAAATCAAATCCGAATTTGGCGCCGAACACGTTGAAAAATCTCTAAAAGCCTATCGGGACGATCTCGTCAAAAAGCGCCTCGAAGCGAAAAACCTGCCCGACACCCTAATCGCTCCCTTCGACACCAAACAGCACAACGTCGCTCCGCCTGAAAAAGTCGGCGGCTCCACCATCGGCAGCATGATCGGCTACATGGTCATCATTCTTTCGATGACCGGCGCCATCTACCCCGCCATCGACCTCACCGCCGGCGAAAAAGAGCGCGGCACCATGGAGACCATTCTCTCCAGTCCCGTCTCTCGCCTCGACCTCGTACTCGGAAAATTTCTCTTAGTCTTTTCCGCCTCTCTCACTACCGCGATCCTCTCCGTCACGTCCATGGGCCTTTCCTTCGCCTACATGGGCCACGCCCTCGCGAAGACCTCCGGCGCCGGCATTCACATGAATCTCGGCCTAACTTCCGTCGTCGCCGTTTTTCTGATGGCGCTCCCGCTCTCCGTCCTCTTCTCCGCGGTGCTAATGACCGTCGCCCTCTTCGCCAAGACCTACAAAGAAGCCCAAAGCTATCTCACTCCCATGACCTTCATCGTCGTCATCCCCGCCGTAGCCAGCGTCCTTCCAGGCGTCGAACTGACTCCCAAACTCGCCCTAATTCCCATCCTCAACACCAGCCTGGTCTGCAAAGAAATCATCACCGGCACCTATCATTGGGGTTCGATTGCGACGATCTTCGCCTCCACCTGCGTCTACGCCGCCGTAGCCATCTTTGTCGCCGTCAAAATTTTCCAGCGCGAATCCGTTCTCTTCCGCTCCTGATCCCGGCGCCTTCGCGCACCATCCTCCCATGTAGAGGCGCAAAACATTGCGTCCCAGCTCGGCAGCCATCATGCCGGCAGCAACGAACGCCGCCTTCTGGTCGAGCTCGTCGTAACTCTTTTGACCAGTCCACGTATTTGTTTGGGCGGCTCTCCCTCCGTCCGGTGTCCAATAGAAGAGGCCCCCCAAGGGTCTAATCACTGCTCTTCCACGGATTCCTTTATGAGATTTATCGAGAGCCAATGGACTCCATCCGCAAAGCAGCGGCGCACTCGGCCTCGCAGCGTGCTAGAGGTCTCCGGCTTCGCCGGCATCCTGCTCGCCCTACTTTTCCTAATGATGTTCGGTCTCTTGTATCCCGCGCATCCCCTACAAGCGCCCGTTGACATGTCGGTCACCGAACACTCCACGCTAGAGCCCGCCGCACTCCGCGAAGACGCCCTGGAAGTCGCCATCTCGCGCGATGGCACGGTCTATTTTCGCAATCACCGGGGCTCGGCGAGCGACCTGCCGGTCCTGCTCCGCCAAGCCGTCGGCGACGGCGCCGAAAAAACGGTCTACGTCAAAGCCGACGCGCGCGCCAAATACGGCGACGTCAAAACGGTCCTAGACCAAATCCGCCAAGCCGGCCTTCAAAACATCACTTTCCTCACCGAACACCCACCTGCTGCCTCCACTCCGTAGGGGCTCTGCACATTTGCCCTGTCTTCCACGGGAAACGATGGGATCCTCCAAGGGCCGCGCCAACTTTGTGGACTGCGGCGGCTCCGCAGCCGCCTTTTTGTCGCCGAACTTTGCACAATTTCACCCCGGCCCGCGTTCCTTCGCCCGTTTCGCCATCTCTTGGCTCCTGCCCTTCCTCCATGGACCCAACACCGAATAACAAGGCGTAGCCGTCACGCTACTTTTTTTCACTGCCAACAACTTCCGTCGCACCAACCACCCCACCGCCCCCTGGACCGAACTCTTCGATACGCCAATGCACTCTGACAACTCTCGGTAACTAATCTCCACCGGCCCGCACCTTCGCCCTGACTCCGCCGCCAGCCAAACATACGCCAAAAAACACACTGGCCTCCGGTCGTGCCCCACCAGGTCCCGCATCAGCACGTCCACGACGTAATCATCCAGAGAAATCATAGCTATACCAACCATTCCTATAGCAACGCCTGGCTGATTGCAATCCCCAATCGCCGCAAGTTATCTTCTCGAAAGTTCGCCAAAGGAGGCCCGCATGATTCGCGGCATCAAATTCATCAGCGTCCCCGTCAGCAATCAGGACGTTTCCCTGAAGTTCTTCACCGAAGCCCTCGGCTTCAAAGTCGTCACCGATCAGCCTTACACCGAGAAGCAGCGCTGGATCGAGCTCTCCATTCCCGGTTCGCCAACCGGCCTCGCCCTCTTCACCCCCGACGGCCACGAAGACCGCATCGGCCAATTCCAGTCCATCGCCTTCTGGTGCGACGACCTCTTCGCCACCGCCAAAATCCTCAAATCCAAAGGCGTCCAATTCACCAAGGAGCCCAAAAAAGAAGAATGGGGCTCCAGCAGCGCTTTCAAAGATCCCGACGGCAACCAGTTCGCCCTCTCCAGCAAATAGCGAAGCCGCGCTAAAATGATATTGTCGCAAACCCCTGGCACGTAAATCCCGCGTTTTGATGTTCTTACCGAAACATGGGCGGAGGGGTGGCATGGCCTAGGGGGACACGGATCTCCAACCGTTCCTGAACAAGGCCACCCGTTTCCTCGTATATTAAATAAGACTATGTCGATGACGTTACGCCGCCGCCTAGTCCGTATCCTGCTGATCCTCCTCCTCTTGCCACCGATCCTGGCAGGCGTCGCTGGCTGGCTAGTCGCCCCCGGCTTCCTTCACCCCATGCGCCGCGAGCTCACCCCCGATCTGATTCGCGAAGCCGACGCCTCCTTCGCCCACAGTGGTGGCCACTGTGAAGACTTCACCGTCCGCGCCCCGGACGGCATCCTCCTCCACGGCTGGATCGTCCGCCCCGATCACCCTAACGGCAACTGGGTCCTCCTCTTCCACGGCGTCGCCGACAACCGAGTCGGCGTCATCGGCCAGTCCGAATTCCTCCTGCGCGCCGGGTACAGCGTCGTCATGATGGACGCCCGCGCCCACGGCTCGAGCGAAGGCCAACTCGCCACTTACGGCTGGCTAGAACGCAACGACACCGGCGCCATCATCGACGCTCTACTCGGCCAGATCCGTCGACGAAGAACCGACCTACAAGTGCAGCTAGGCTACACACCACCCGCGTCTCTAGGAGAGTTTCCCGAACGGTCTCCAGCGCCGCCGCCCCCGACTCCGCACATCTTCGCTCTCGGCGAATCCATGGGTGCCGGCATTGCTCTACAATCCGCCGGAGCCGATCCGCGCATCGAAGCCGTCGTCGCCGAAGCCGCTTTCGCCAATCTGCGCGAAGCCTCTTACGATTACGCCGGTTTACGCCGCTCCCCGCTGCTCGGCAAGACGATCTTCGCGCCGTTCAGTTGGATGCTCCTCTATCGTGGCGAAAAACTCACCGGCCTCCCCGTCGCCGAAGTTTCTCCAGAAAAAGCGGTCGCGACGCGTGCCTTCCCCGTCCTACTAATTTGCGACGAAAAAGACGAAGCCCTCCCCTGCCGCCACACACGACGCATCTACGCCGCCGCCCGCGGCCCCAAACAAATCTGGGAAGTCCCCGGCGCCTTCCACACCGCCGCCATCGGTTTCCAACCTGTCGAATTCCGGCGCCGCGTCCTGGAATTCTTCGCTAACGTGACGCAAGGCCAGCCCGTCCAATAGCCAGGTAGCACAGACATTCCTTTCTGTGCGGGTTTTTGCGCCGATAGTTTTGTGGGACAGGCATTTTTGCCTGTCGCCTTCTGTTGCAGGCGAAGCGACGCAGTTGCTAGAACAAGAATCTATAGCACCAAAGTGAGTCACTCGCGCCAAAAGGTGCAGCGCCGGTCTTTTCTCCCCCGCGTGCTAAAATTGCTCTTTCATGTCCAACGCTCCCCTCATCTCGGTCCACGCCCTCTCCAAGCACTACCGCAGTTTCAAGCGGCGCGAAGGCATCCTCGGCGGCCTGCAAAATCTTTTTCACCGCGAATACCAGACCGTCAAAGCCGTCGAAAACATAAACTTTGAAATTGGCCGCGGCGAAATGGTCGGCTACATCGGCCCCAACGGCGCCGGCAAATCAACCACCATCAAAATGCTCACAGGCATCCTGGTGCCGACCTCCGGCGAAATGATCTCCAACGGGTTCGTCCCCTGGAAGCAGCGCGCCGCCTACGTAAAAACCATCGGCGTCGTCTTCGGCCAGCGGACGCAACTCTGGTGGGACATCGCCGCCGTCGAATCCTTTAAACTCCTCCGCCGCA
>Ga0210390_10001002_pt1 | contig 28365 bp, 30 predicted proteins | sample IncBWH11OmetaG_FD_161050 | JGI IMG/M metagenome (GOLD analysis project Ga0210390, IMG submission 161050) | Forest soil microbial communities from Barre Woods Harvard Forest LTER site, Petersham, Massachusetts, United States - Inc-BW-H-11-O ...
GGCGCGCCCCAGAACGCGCCGATCACCGCAGGGAAGAGATAGAGGACTGCACCGCCGACGAAGTAGCCCAGCGGGTACTTGCTTGACTGGACCGCCGTCAGGAACGCCGTGGTCCGCTGCCCGCAATCCCCTGGCACTGCGCACCGGTTCAGCCCGTTCGCCGAGTACAAGTGGGCCAGGCCGGGCTCGGTCCAGATCAGGGCGACGGCAAGCGCCACAAGCGGGATTAGCAGCGCCAGCGCCTGCACCCGGAACTGGCGCCATGTCAGCCAGATCATCGGGCCACCTCCGTCTCGCCGTTGCCGCGAGCGCGGGACAGGTAGCTGAGTACCATGTCCTGCACGTTGGCCGGCTGGTGTGCGGCAAGCAGGTCAGGGACCCGCCCGGCGACCTGGACCCCCCCGTTGGCCAGCACGATCAGGTAGTCGCAGGCACGCTCCAGGTCTTCGATCAGGTGGGAGGAAAGCAGCACCGACAGGCTCCGCTCGGCGGCGGCCTTGGCCAAGTCGGTCATGAACTCGCGCCGCGCCAGCGGATCAAGCGCGGCGGCCGGCTCATCGAGGATCAGCAGCGACGGCTGCTTGGCCAGCGCCATCGTCAGGGCCAGCTGCGCCCGCTGCCCGCCGGACAGCTTGCCCGCCTTCTGCTTCTGGTCAAGGCCCAGGTGCGCGACTCGTTCCCGGGCCAGGTTCATGTCCCAGCGCGGGTTCAGGTGCGCGCCCAGCTTGAAATGATCGGCGATCGACATGCCCGCGTATACGGGCGCGTCTTGTGCGACGAACCCTACCTTCGCCAGCTGCGCCGCACCCGCGGCCGGGGCACCGCCGGCCACTTGGATCCGGCCCGCCGTCGGCGGCAGCATCCCGGTGATCATGCTCAGCAGCGTGGTCTTGCCCGCTCCGTTCGGCCCGACCAGGCCCGCCAGAGTCCCGGTCGGCACCCGCAGCGAGCAATCGGCCAGCGCCCACTTATCCCTGTACCGCTTCCCCAGACCCTCGGTCTGGATCACCGCGTCCATCTCATGTTCTCCCCTTCAGCGACGTTGTGTCTGGCTTGCATCGCCAAGACTCGCGCCGCAGGCCGGGCGAAACGTCGGGCCGAGGTCCAGATACCGATGTGTACCGTGGTACACACCCCGGCCAAAGAGTGGCCTCCGGTCCAATGCGGCCGCATGGCCAGCGCAGATAACGTGAGCTCATGCAAAAGCGCCGATTCCGGCTGCATCCCGGGCGTGAGGTCGCCATCGACTGCGCGGTGACCGCGCTGCTGGCGCTGCTTTACGCGCTGACCTGGCGGTGGAGTACGGCAGGCGAAACCGTTCCGTGGGCGGCCAAGCTGCTCGCCGCTGTGGCGGTGCTGTCTGCCGCTGGCCGGCGGCGCTGGCCGACGGTCGTCCTCGCCGTCTCCACGATCGCCAGCGCGATCCTGATCGCGATCACCGTGAACCCGCTTCCTGCCTTGGCTCCGGCCTTCTGTATGTACCTGATCCCGCTGCGGTTCCGGCACCGGGAAGCGCTGTGGCTGCTGGCCGGCACGCTGCTTGTCACCGCGGCTGGGTGTGCCGCTTTCGGCGGCATGAGCCACGGCTTGTCTGGCCGGGGCGGAGCCGACCAAGCGGAAGCGGTGATGCTGGAGAGCAGCCTGGCGATTATCGGCGCCTGGCTGGTCGGCTACTCGGTCGGGCAGCGCCGCGCCGCCGCGGCCAGCCGGCGCGAACAGGCCGAGCAGCTGGCACGCGAGCAACTCGCCGAGGCCCGGCGGGCTAGCACCGAGGAGCGGATGCGCATCGCAAGGGAGCTCCATGACGTGGTCGCGCACTCGCTGACACTGATCGCCGTCCAGGCGGGGGTCGCGAACCACGTGGCCACCAGGCAGCCAGAGCAGGCGGCCCAGGCGCTGTCCTCCATCGAGAAACTCAGCCGGGGCGCGCTCACGGAGATGCGGGCTCTGCTCGGCGTGCTCAGGGCCGATCAGGGCGAACCCGCCGCGCAGCGGCAGAACGCCGCCCTGCAGCCCGCGCCGGGGCTCGCCGATCTTGAGCACCTGGCGGAACGGACCGTGGCGGCCGGCGTACGCGTCAACTTGGATATCCAGGGCCCGCTGCCGGACCTGCCTGCCGGCCTTGACCTCGCGGTGTACCGGGTGATCCAGGAGGCTCTCACCAACGTGGTCAAGCACGCCGGCGCCGACTCGTGCCAGGTGAGGATCACCAGCGAACAGGGCAAGCTCACCGTCGAAGTGACCGACAATGGCTGCGGGCTCGGAGGCCAGCCGGGCGACAAGACCCAGGGGCACGGACTGATCGGGATGCGCGAGCGGGTCGGCATGTACGGGGGCGAGTTCTCCGCCGCGCCGGTGCCCGGCCCGGGCTTCCAGGTTTCCGCCACCTTCCCGCTAGCAGAGGCGCAGGTCAGCGTATGACGCCGATACGCGTCCTGGTCGCCGATGACCAGGCCCTGCTGCGCGCCAGCTTCCGTATCCTGCTGGACAGCGAGCCGGACCTGGTCACGGTCGGTGAGGCAGGCACGGGCAGCCAGGCCGTCACGCTCGCCCGGCAGGAGAAGCCGGACGTCATCTTGATGGACATCAGGATGCCGATGCTCGACGGCATCGAGGCGACTCGCCGGATCACCAGTGACCCCGCGACGACCACCGCCAAGGTGCTGATCCTGACCACGTTCGACCTGGATGAGTACGTGTTCGCCGCGCTCCGGGCCGGGGCCAGCGGCTTCGTGCTCAAGGACACCCCGCCCGATGAACTGCTCGCCGCGATCCGGGTGATCGCCGCGGGCGACGCGCTGCTGTCTCCCGGCATCACTCGGCGGCTCATCAGGGAATTCACCAGCAGGCCCGAGCCGAGCAGCACCCCGCCGGCCGCGCTGGCGGAGATCACCGACCGGGAGCGGGAGGTGCTCACGCTGATCGGGCTCGGCATGTCGAACGACGAGATCGCAGCCAAGCTGTTCGTCAGCATGTCCACGGTCAAGGCGCACGTCGGCCGGCTGCTGGCCAAGCTGGGCGCCCGCGACCGCGCTCATCTCGTCATCGCCGCATACGGCGCCCGGCTGGTCGGTGACAGGTGATGCAGCTGACCACGACCTGCCGCATCGGCTAGCGCACTAGGGCGGCCGAAGCCAGGGGGAGAGTGCCAGCAGGCCAAGGGCGCGAGCGCGTTCGACGGTCTCGGCCCTGCCGTGGGTGCCGAGCTTGGCATAGCGGTTGCGCATGTGGGTCTTGACGGTGTTCCGCGACACAAAAAGCTCGTGGGTGATTTCAGGCGCTCGCAGGTTGGTCGGCAGGTAGCGGAGCACGCGCAGCTCTCTCGCAGCGGCTCCAGGCGGAGATGATCTCGGCTGAGGTGATAGCTCTCTCTAGACTGACTCCACGGCAGACGCGGGCAGTCAGTCGCGGAGGATGCTAGCGACCCGTTCGGCTGCGGTGAGCTCAGTGGCCTCGAACGGTCGCTGGGTCAGTTCCTCCGCGAGAAGGATGTAGCGGGTTGCGGTCGCGATACGGACCTCGTCGGTCATGACGGGAGCCTCTCCGTCGCCGCGAAACCCCCGCTCTGCCATCCACTCTCGCAGCGGCTCCTTGTCGAGTGCTCGCTGGTCCATGTTCTTCCGGAAGAGCTCGTCGTAGGTGTCTGCGTACCAGTAGCGCGAGCTGTCAGGCGTGTGCACTTCGTCGATGAGCACGATCTCGTCACCCAGCAGGCCCACCTCGTACTTCGTGTCGACCAGGATCAGGCCGCGTTGGGCCGCGAGTTCGGTGCCCCGGGCGAACAGCCGGAAGCAGACGTCGGCGCACCGGTCGAATAGGTCCGCGGTCACGAGGCCCTCGGCGATTGCGTCGTCGCGGCCGATGTTCCGGTCATGCACTTCGAACTTGGTCGTCGGGGTCAGGACCGGGGCCTCCAGCCGCTCGTTCCTGCGAAGCCCGTCGGGCATCGGGTTGCCGGCGATGTTCCGCGCGCCCGCCTCGTAGTTGAACCACAACGATGTCTTCGTCACGCCCGTGATGTAGGCGCGTACGACGAATTCAAGCGGCACCGGAGCGCACTCGCGGACGCGCACGACGTTGGGGTCAGGGGCCTCCAGGAGGTGATTCGAGACGATGTCGGAGGTGGCGTCGAACCAGTAGTTCGCTATCTCGTTGAGGACCTGTCCCTTGAACGGGATAGTCCCGAGGAGCCGGTCGAACGCCGACAGCCTGTCGGTGGTCACGATGGTGCGGACGTTGCCGTCGACGTAGCTGTCACGCACCTTGCCCTCGTGGCGAACACCAGGGTGACCCAAGTCCGTTCGGTCGAGCGTGCCCAGCAACTCCCGGGCAAGCCTCTCGTCTGAGAGCATCGGCGTCCCCCCTCCGATCCGCAGCGGTGACTCCATGAGGTCCTCCCTGGCGATCATCCGGTTCATTGCGTCGACCCGGCCAGCCGCCTGCCGGGCCGCCTCCGTCAGGCGCCGGCGGTGCTCGACCAGCCGCGCCCGCCGCGCGGCCCGATCAGTGGCGTCGACGATCGCGGCGGCATCCCCCAGCGGCATGCCGACGTCCCGCAGCGCGGCAAGGGCACGCGCTCGCGGCAGCTGGCGCAGCCCGTAGCGGCGGTAGCCGGTGCGGTCATCGACCTCGGCCGGCACGAGCAGGCCGACCTGGTGGTAGTGCCGCAACGTCTCAACCGTCAGCCCCGACAGCTGCGCGAACGCGCCGACACCGACCAGCTCGCCTGAATCCACACCGGCAGTATCCAACCCTGGGCCGCCCGAGAGGCAAGGCGGATGAGGGGGGCTTCGCCAATGGCGATGACTCGGCTGAATGTGAACCCTGGATCAGCCGTCGGCTGCGCGCAGCCGCTAGCTGCCGCGCAGCCGCACGAACATGTCCCCAGCCATGTCGCTCATCAGCGCGGCGGCGTCGGCGCGGGTGAGATCCTCGTCCTGGCTGAGGGCCGGGCTTGGCTTGCCGAAGTGGGTTGACAGCGCGGCGCAGGCGTGGAACGCCGCCTTGCCCAGGCCGCGCAATGCGGCCTCAGGCGCGAGGATCTGCCCGGTGTACGGCGGTACCGGCCGCGGTTTGACCTCTGGCCACCCGTCAGGGTCGCGCGGGGTGTCAAGCGAGAACAGCGGCGACAGGTCGGCCGCTGCCGCATCACGTTCGGTCAGCGGCGGCCCCAGCTGCCACCGCCGGCGCAGGGTCGCGATGACTGATGTGTTCCGGTAATGGTCGGTGACTACGGCCCGCGCCGGTATCCATGGGGAGATGGCCACAGCCGGTATCCGCACCCCTGACCGTTGAAAACCGAAGCCCAGCTGGCCGGGCGCACCGCCCGTATGCGGGGCTGGCACCACCGGAGGAGGAACGTGGTCGTAGGTGCCGCCGTGCTCGTCGAACGTGATCAGGAACAAGGTGTTCCACGCGTTCGATCCGTTGTCCGATATCGCCATCCGGATGGCGTTGTAGATCTTCGCCAGCAGAGCCTCGCCGCCAAGGAGCGAAGATGGCGGGTCGACCGGCATGTCCGGGAACAGCGCGTCCATAGCCGGGTGCATGTCGTTGTGCCCGTAGAGCAGGTTCGGCTCGATGAAGGAGTACGTCGGGAGCGTGCCGTCCGCGCAGTCCTGGAAGAACTGGTCGGTGGTGACGAACCTGGTGCGGAAGTGCTCCCACAGCCGCGGTGCGTGGATGAGGCCGGTAAGGGACATGTGGCTCGGCGGGTCGCAGTACACGCGCCAGCTCAGGCCCTGCTTGTCGAGTCGCTCGAAGATCGTCTCGGCGGTGTTATGCACCGGGAACGACTCGGCAGGGGTCACGTTGACGACGAAGCCAGAGGAGGTCCCGGCGTGAAAGAACGACCGGTTAGCGAATGTCTGCGACGGGACCTCGCAGAACCAGTGGTCGAAGGTCGCGAACCCGCGGGCTAGCGCTGAGGTGACCGGCAGCTGGTCCGGCGTGTAGCCCGTCATGATCTGCGCATATTCGGTGTAGCTCGGTTCCTTGCCCATCTCGGCAGTGAATGCGCTGATGTAGTCCGCGACGAACCCGTCCATCGTCGGTTGCAGCAGCAAGTCCGATGGCGCGTTGTACGGCGCGGTCATCTTGTGCGCGAGAAGGCCGCGATTGGTCAGCGGGTCGATGCTCCCGTAAATCTGGGTGTTAACGTGCTGGTGCTCCTCGCCCGGGTCCGGGCTCGGCGTGTTCATATCCGTTGCGACGCCATAGGGCACGACTCCCCCGCCGGGGCCCTGGTCGGTGGCCCAGTTCGGGATGGGGTTGCCGAGGTCCTTTCCGGTCACGCCCTCGAAGCACGCCACCTCGCCCGGCTCGTACAGCCGGCCGAGCAGATTGTCGAACGAGCGGTTCTCGAACATCAAGACCACGATGTGGTCGAGCGCGTTGCTTCGATCCGGACGTGGCATGAGCGGATCACTCCACCAGTGAGTTGTGTGGCGCAGCATGAAGTCGCTGCAAATGAACGCGGTACGTGAGCACTCTACTGCTACTCGTAGCGAGTGATCCGGGCCGGTGCGAGCAGCGGCAGTTGTCAGGAGTCGGCGATGCCCGCTGAGCAGTACCGTGCCGTCGCTCAGGCGACATCGAGCGGCGCTCTGGCCTACCTTGTGGCAGTCACTTGGTCGCGCCTCCATTGCCACACGGCCAGATAGTCGAGGATGACCGCCCCGGCGACCACGGCCAGCGGCACCCAGCGCTCACGGGCACCGTCGGCTCCCTTCGTCACCGCCCGCCGCGCCTGAAGCGTGGTGTTCTGCCACTTGCCTGACAACTCGGAGGCCTTCGCCAGGGCCTTGCTCTTCACGTCTACCCTGGCAACCAACTCCTGTACTGTCTCGCCCAGTTGCTCGCGGGTCCGCTCGATTTCCAGTTTTAGCTGCCGGGCATCAGCGGGCGGTGAGGCTACGCTGCCGGTCAGTGGCGCTGGTTCGTCCGCATGGCTTTCGCTGTCGGCTCGAGAGGAAAGCTCGGAGCCTGGTGCCGTTTCCGCCTTGTCGCTGGTTCGTTCCGCGGGCCTTGCTTCCCCTTCTCTTGTGGTCATCGCCGTGCCCTTTCCCTGATCACGTCGACATCGGTTTTGATGCTGGCAACTGTCTGCTCGGGCACTGGATGAGCGGCTTTTTGGAGGCGGCCCTTGCCGAGCAGGGCCGCCGTGCCGGCGATGGCCAGCAGGGCCGCGCCCATGATCAGAGCCGCGAGCCACGCCGCTATCACTCCGCTAATCGCGATAACCGCGCACGCGACAAGGCAGCCCCCGCCGTAAAACGCGAGGACGCCGCTGCCCCCAAGCATCCCGGCGCCAACCCCGGCCTGCTTGCCCTTACGGGTCATCTCCAGCTGGGCGAGTTTCAGCTCATCGCGCACGAGCACCGAGACCTGCTCGGACAGCGACTTGACTAGTTCGCCCGTGGATCGCGCCCGGGGTACGGCTGGCCGTGTGCCGTCTACGAGATGTTCCATGTTGCCTCCTTCGTCCGGATGCCGCCTTGAGCCACTGAGAACCTAGGCAACATACGAGCGCGGCTGGCCGGCTTTCGGCATCGCGTCGCGCTGAATCTGGGCGTTCAGCTCACCGCCCACGAGTACCGCCAGTCCGGCCAGGTACAGCCAGAACAGGAGGATTACGACCCCGGCTAGTGCGCCGTAGGTCTTGCCGTATGAGCCGAACTTCGTCACGTAAAAGGAGAACCCGAGCGAGGCGAGCACGAAGATAACCGCACTCGCCAGGCCGCCAGCGGTAAACCACTGCCATCGGGGAGAGGGCCGGTTCGGCGCGTAGTAGTCGTAAAACGAGAACAGCAGAGTGATAACGATGATCGTCGCCACCCAGCGGACCGCAGTCCACGCGGCCAGGAACGCGGTATGTCCGAAGGACAGGTGGCCCTCGATCCCGTAGCCGATCGACGCGCCGAACACGATCAGCGCCGCCGCTGCACCGCCGAGGACAACGGTTGCCAGCATTAGCGGGACAGTTCGCAGCCGTTTTGCCACGAACTTGCGATCTGGAACTTCGTACGCCACGTCCAGCCCGGTTTCCAGCGCCGCCATGCCGCCCGAGGCGGCCCACAGCGCCACCACCACGCCGACGACGAGCGCCGTGACCGATCCCGCGGCAGACCGGCTGTTCGCGCTTTGCACCGCCTGGGTGAAGACCCCGGATGCCCCAGGCGGCAGGGCCTTATCAAGGCCATTGACCAGTCGGTGCACCGTGCCCGTCTCAAGGTGGAGCAGGCTGGTCAGCCCGAGCAACGCGATCAGCGCCGGGAACAGGGCGAGGAACCAGTGGTACGCCAGGCTTCCCGCACACATGCTGCAGCGGTCGCGGACGAGTTTCTTCCCTGTGCCCTTCAGGGTGTCACGCCAGGCGAGCCCCGCAGTCTCAAGTCCGGTAGCGGGATCGGTCGGCCCCCGACGCTGCTTCGGGATCGCCTCAGCGCTGTCAGTTGGCACGTGCTGCGTGGGATTTGGCTCGGCCACGGCCACGCCCCCAAATCAAGCCGCTTCTGTTCATAACCTGGCCGGACCACGGTTGTCTTCTCGCGGATCGGCGCGGGCCCGGGTTGGTGCCCGCGAGAGTTCTGCTGTCCGGCCTGCGCCTACCCCCGGCCGTGCTTGTGGTTCCCGTCGCACCGCTGCGACTTTTAACCAACGTTACGCCCGGTCACCCTGGCTGTCACTACCACCCGTCGCCGTCCGGCCGCAAGGCGTGACGCATAAGGCGGCGCGGCGGTCTACCAGCCAGATAGTCGCGACGATGAGCAGCGCCGCCAGCGCGAGCAGCCAGCTGCCCTCGATCCACTGGAAGCGCCAGAACCGGCTGGCCGGCTGGTAGCGGGTCAACTGCGTGTAACCGTGCTGAGCCAGGCACGGCGCGAATCCCAGAGGCCCGATCTTGTCCGCTGGAACGGAAGAGCAGAACTGGTTGACGAGGGTCTCGGGGGGATTGCCGTGCTGCATGGCGGGGTCAGCGTGGCGCCGGGACGAGGTCGCCCTCATAGGCGCTGACGAGCTGAACCCGGTCCATGACGCCCAGCTTCGCCGGCAACCGGGTGACGTGGGTCTTGGCGGTGCCTGGTGTGAAGTTTCAAACCTTTCATCAGAACGAGTGGTGGTTACTCTCACCAGCCACGCGCTCCCTTCAGTGAGGGCACTCACCGCCCCGGTGCTAACCACCTCAGCGCCGGCGGTCGCAGGCGCCACGCTCGCCGGGCGGCTGATCCTGCCCGGCGACGGCGGATCTTTGTCTGCTTCAAGATCTGGAATGCTAAAGGTCGCCGCAGTTCGTAGCGATGTCACATGAGGCGGAAAAGGGGATCCCACACTGTGGACGTTGACCTGGACCTGGCCAGGATCGAGGAAGCGACACGAGCCGTTGACCGTGTTTTCCGCGACAGCCCGCAGTTCGTCAGCGACCAAATATGCGATGCGCTGGGACGCAACGTGCTCGTCAAGATAGAAACGGCCAACCCGCTCGGCAGCTTCAAAGGAAGGGGCGCCAGTTTCCTGGTTGGCTTGCTGCCTCCCGGCAGCACCGTCGTGTGCGCGTCGAGCGGGAACTTCGGCGTGGCCTTGGCTTATGCGGCGCGGGCTCGCGGGATGGGCGTGCGCGTGTACGTCTTGCCCGGTACGAACCCTGCCAAGCTAGCCAGGATCCAGAACCTCGGCGCCGAGGTGATCGTAGACGACAGGGACCCCGCCCAAGCCGCGCGCGCCGATGCGGCGGCGCACCCCGGCGGCGTGCTAGCCAACAATCATCCGGCAGTCGCCGAAGGCGCCGGCACCATCGGCGTAGAACTGCTGCGGGCGGGCCGTCTTGACGCAGTGGTCCTCCCAGTAAGCGACGGCACCCTAATCACAGGCACCGGACGCTGGATCAAAGCTCACTCGCCCGCTACCCGGATCATCGGCGTCTGCCCCGCCGCCGCCCCGCCGTCGCCCACAGTTGGCGGGCTGGCCGTGTCATCCGGGTCGAACCCGCTGCGACGATCGCCGACAGCCTGGCCATGCGGGAACCCGCCCCCGAAGCAGTACTCGCGATGCGCAAAGTCGTAGACGACATGGTCGTGGTGCCCGACTCCGCGCTGCTGGACGCTATGCGCCTGGTCGCCCGCACCCTCGGCGTCCTGGTTGAGCCGTCCGCCGTCGCCGGGCTGGCCGCGATCGCATGCCACGATATCCCCGGCGCCACTCTCGCCACCGTGCTGACCGGATCTGCGGCTACCAGCTCTTTACGGCGGTCAAGTAGACAAGCGCCATGCGGTCAACACCGGTCCCGGCCTCTACGAGCGGTTTCAGATGATTGACTAGCGCGCTGGCTTCACCTGGAGTCAGGGCTTGCTGCAGCGCCTGCCCGAATGTGGGAATCAGCGGGTTACCTGAGCTTCGCACGAACCGGTCCCAAGGTGCCGGTGTCTTGCGGGCTCGGACCGTGACCTCGAGTTCGAGCCGGACTTCAGCGAAGCCGGCTTCCCACGCGAGACGCACGAGATCCCGGTCGTCGAAGTCCAGCATTGGATCATCACCCGGTGGCTGGATGGCGGTGTAGACCGCCCTGACTTTCTCAGCCAGGTCCCTGACCGGAGTGACGTCGTAGCCGAAGAACTGGTTCGGATCCGGCTGCGACATCAGGACGTTGATGGGCTCGAACAGACTGATTCGGCCTTGCGGCCGCAGGACCCGGTAGAACTCCTTAAAGGCCGACAGCTTGTTTTTGACATAGATCAGCACCGACCGCGTGGTCACGACATCGACATGTGCGTCGGTTATGCCGTCGAGGCGATCGGCGGATGCCAGTATGAAGTCGCAGCGGTCGAGCACATGCTCGGCGGCAGCCACTGTCCGGCAGTGATCCAGCAGGTCCTGAGAGATGTCCGAGAAGATCACGCGCCCGTCGGAGCCTAGACGGTCGAGTGCTCCGAAGCCGATAAGCCCGTCGCCCGCACCGACATCCAGAAGCGTCTGTCCCGGAGTTAGCTGTGCCTTGTCCAGCACAGCGTCACGAACCGGGTACAAGAACTCGGCAAGGTCCCGTTCCCGGTAGCCAGCGTCACCGCCGAACCGGGTGTTCATCAGCCAACGATGCCAGCGGTCAGTCTGGTCGGTCACACCGCCATTGTGGCTAACATCCGGGCTCATCGCCGACAAGAACTTCGACGGTTGGCGCCAGCGAGCTGGTGACCGGCCGGGAAGGGCAGATACCAGCGTCGGGAACGACGTACGCCGCGGCGTAGCTGAGTCGATGCTCGGCAGTGAGCGGCAGAGCCTCATGACGCTGACGTTCGCGCAGAATGCCTACGCGATGACGTGGCCTATTCAGGTGCATGCGCTCGTAGCTCAACGTATAGAGCATTTGACTACTGATAGATGTTCGATCCATACTGTGCTGACCTACGAGAATACCTTCGAGGATATTCGTCAGGGGTTTTGGAATTTCATCAAGAGAGTGATCTACTTAATCGAAAATGTCGGTAGCGGACCAAATCGAAAGTTTGGTACTCCCACAGGTCAGCATCGAACGAACAACACAAACCGGAGATCAGGGATGTCTGGGTGAGTTGTGGAGGCCAGCTCAGACAGGCAGTGTCTCGATGACGCCCTGGGCGGCGCTAAGCAGTTCTGCGGGGTCGGCAGGGTCGGTTGAAGCTGCTTCCAGGCGCTTTTGGAGCTCCGTGTAGAGGGCAGCGCTACGCTGCGCGTACCACTTTGCACCCGCGGCAAGAAGCGCGTTCCTACCTACCGGAATGCGGATGCCGTCGGACTTGGAAGTGATGATGAGATCCTCAGCAGCCGCGAATACTGTTTCTTGGCCCGTAAAACATCCCGTGAGGAAGTCGTTGAACTGGTCTTCGGTATCGAACTTAGCTAGTACAACTGCCTGCTCAGCCTCGGGAGCGACGGGAACGTAGGCCCAGAGGGAGCGAGTCCCGGCTGTGGTTATGAGAGTGAAGACGATGAGCCGACCGTCCAAGCGATAGCTGCCGCAGACCGGAAACTCGTACTTGTCCCAGACATCGACGTCATCAGCCGCCGGCACGGGGTGCCAAGGCCGCTGGCCGACGCGTACTAGCATGTCTAGGTTCATTGTCATCATCCCTTGTCTCCAGTAAAGCATGCCTCGAAGGCCTCTCGCACGCGTGGTGGCCAGGCAGGATCTGGCTCATCGAGCGGGCTGGCTGCTGGCCAAACAACAGAAACGTGCCCATAGCCTTCGCCCTTCCGGCCGCATGTATGGATTACCGCAAAGCCCGCGCTCCGAAGCTCTCCACCTGTGGTGTAGCGGACATCAGCTCGCTCAACGTCAGACGGATGGGCAGGGCGGCCTCCGTTTCGACGCATGCACGCCTCGGCCACAGGCAGCTTGCCACGCATCATCGATAGCTCGACTTCCATCACCTCTGGCCGGGGCGCATCGTTATAACAGCCTCTCTGACTGGTGTGATGGGTGAGCATCTCGTCGTCCGCTATGCACCGGCCTCCACTGAGGTCTGTCTGGCATGCGTTCTTGCGCACCCACGTTGGCGGTGACTCCGACATTCCGTCAAGCTACAGGCTGTTACCACCCGATATGGCCAAAAGCGCTTAAGTCACGACTTCAGTAGGGTGTGACGCTGAGAGGTCCTTAGGTCGCTGGGCAGCGGTTCAGCCGATCTAATGTCCCGACGAGTGCCCTGCCGCGGCCGTTCCACCTCGGCCCGCAAGTCACGCTTAAGGCCCAGTAACCTCACGTGGTCCTGGACAGCCCCGCCACCGCGTGGTCCCGCCCCGCCACCGCGTTGGATCCCGGCGCCTGGAAACTACCCGCAGGCGCCGCAAGATGGGCAGGCTGTGTGAAATCTGTCCAATGCGTCCCATCCACCATCGCAACACGCCGAAGGCGTGACCATCCGAATACCAACCGGGCGCACCGAGACCGGACGCCGAGCTTAGACCGCCACGATCGGCGGATCAGACGCTTAATCATGCTATGCACGGGATGCAGCCGATGTGAACCAGGCGCAACCATGGCTCTAGGCGCGGTAAACTGCACTGACTGCGCTCGTAGCTCAACGGATAGAGCATTTGACTACGGATCAAAAGGTTGGGGGTTCGAGTCCCTCCGAGCGCGCCACGGTTTCCGCAGGTAGACGGCCTGGCCATGATTCGTCCGGGTCGTTTTCTTCGTCATCTAGCCTTGTTTTGGCCTGCCCTGAGCACTTCCCTGATGGCTCGCGCCGGGACGCAGTGTCCCGATGGATGACGCGAAGACGAGTCCGTGCTCTCGCGCACGCCTGGCCGCAGTACTACACCAATGACTACTTGCGGACGCGGAAGCGAAGGACGGTGACGTCTCCGTGCCGCGTGCTGTCGAGCGGTTCCAGGTCTATCCTCGCCAGACCCGGGGAGGAGTAGAACCTGATGCCGTCGCCGAGCAGCACCGGCAGGACATACACCTGGATCTCGTCCACGAGCCCCCGCCGCAGGCACTGACCAGCCACGTCAGCACCGAGGATTTCAAGGTTCTTCCCGCCCGCGGCATCCAGTGCCGTGGCGACCGCTTCTCCGATGTCACCGGTGAGGTACGTGACCTCCGGGGCCGGCGGGTCCGGCGGCCTATGGGTGAGGACGAACGTGGGTCCGAAGAAGGGGTAGCCTTCGTCGCTTGATGCTGCCCCGCGCTCCTCGTTGGCGTCCATCCTGTCGCCTACCTCATCGGTGCGCCGGCCGACGAGCATGGCGCCGGTGGCCGACGCGATCTCCGTCAGCCACGCCGCGTCCGGCGCCATGAAGTCGAAGATCCAGTCCATCGCGTCACCGGGACCGGCGATGAAGCCGTCGAGCGACATCGACCTGTTCACGACTACCTTGCCGCTCATCTGACTGCCTCCCAGCCGTCGAAGTCGATTGCCACAGCCGGCGTGTCCTCTTCTATCACGGGCTTGTCCCGCGGCCAGCAGTGGTGACGTTACGGGCGCCCGGATCTCATCGACCCGGCAGGCGGGGCCGGAACTGCAACGATCCGGCTGAGATGCGTAGTAGCCGTGGTCGTTGTGTCTCGTCAGGCGTCCTTGTCGCCGGCCCGCCCGGTGCGGATCCCGTCGAGGACGATCTGGGTCAGGCGGCGGCCCTGGGCGATGCCGTCTTCGTCTGGCGCGACACGCCAGAGGTAACCCATGAGCAGCAGCACGTCGGCGGGGTCAAGGTCACGGCGGACGCTGTTGTCGGCGACGCAGGCGTCCAGCAGCTTCGTCACGGCGGCGAGGACGGGGGCATAGGTTTCGTCGATGGCGTTCTGGATCGCAGCGTTGTGCAGAGCTTCCCCGAGGCCGTGCTTGACCCGGATGTAGGCGGCGAGTGTTTCGAACCAGGCGGTGAACGCCTCCAGCGGCGGGTGGGTGGCGAGGATCCCGTCGACCGAGTCGACCAGCTTCTGCACGTCGTGCCGGTACACGGCCAGGATCAGGTCCTCGCGTGTCGGGAAGTGCCGGTAGAGCGTCCCGGCGCCCACGCCCGCCCGCTTGGCGATCTCGTTCATCGAGACGGCGGCGGACTCAGCTAGCAGTTCGTGCGCGACCTCCAGGATCGCGACGCGGTTGCGCGCAGCGGCGCTGCGCTGGGTTCTGTACGTGACAGGCGTCTGGCTGGCGGTCATGGATTCATCTCCGCTCGGGGCCGGGGCGGCCGCATTTGATATACGGAGAACTCTCCGATAGTTTCGGTTGAAGCGGAGAGTTCTCCGCAAGACAGAACTCTATCAGGGAGACCTTCATGGAATACGTCAAGCTCGGCACCACTGGACTCGACGTCTCACCCATCGCGATCGGCGCGATGACCTACGGCGAGCCTGACCGGGGCCACCCGGTCTGGTCGCTCGGCGAGAGCGATGCCCGCCCGCTCATCCGGCACGCCCTCGACGCGGGCATCAATTTCTTCGACACCGCGAACATCTACTCGCAAGGCTCAAGCGAGGAGATCCTCGGCCGCGCCCTGCGCGACTTCGCCAACCGCGATGACATCGTGATCGCAACCAAGTTGCGCCACCCCATGCGATCCGGTCCGAACGGCAAGGGCTTGTCCCGTAAGGCGATCATGACCGAGGTTGAGCACTCCCTCACTCGCCTCGGCACCGATTACATCGACCTCTATCAGATCCACCGCAACGACCACACGACACCGCTAGAGGAGACCCTGGGGGCACTCCACGACCTCGTCAAGGCCGGCAAGGTGCGCTACCTCGGTGCCTCGTCCATGCCCGCCTGGGAGTTCGCGAAGGCCCTGCACCTGCAGCGTGAGCACGGATGGGCACGGTTCGTGTCGATGCAGGACCACTACAACCTGCTCGCCCGCGAGGAGGAGCGCGAGATGATCCCGCTGTGCCTTGACGAGGGCATCGGCACAATCGTGTGGAGCCCACTGGCACGCGGCCGCCTCGCCCGCGCCTGGGACGAGGCCAAGGCGACGGTGCGCAGCGGTAACGACGGCTTCGCCGACATGCTGTATACCCCCCTTACCGAGCAGTCTGACCACGCGATCATCGACGCCGTCGGCGCGGTGGCCGAGGCCCGCGGGGTCAAGCGTGCCTCAATAGCGCTGGCCTGGCTGCGCAGCAAGCCCGTCGTGACCGCCCCGCTCGTCGGCGCGGGCACCGCCCGGCAGGTCGACGACGCCGCTGCGTCGCTCGATATCGAGCTAGACGACGAGGAGATCCGCGCGCTGGAAGCCCCGTACACGCCGCGCCATGACTTCCAGGGCATCTCCGACGACGCTGATCTGCAGGCCATCATGGCCCGCCTGCCGCAATTCACCACGGCGAGCTAATGCCGTCCGGCTACGTTTGCCCATTCAACGACCCGGCGTAGCCGTTCGTCGTAGGCGTGGTTGTTACGTGCGAAGACCCGGCGGCCACTCACGCCGATCTTGGCGATGCGAGGTAAACGGAGGATAGTAGGGCAAATCGCACCCTGGGACTACAAGACGGAGGCGGGCCGATGCGCGATCGCTGGCCGCATTCAGACGAAGAATGCATCCTGCGTGAAAGCCTGCTCCAGACGGGCAAGGGGCTCCACGACCTCTCTCGTCCGCGCGGACGCCACGCTAGGGGCGGTAGTCCCACGGACCATCGCTGGCGCCGCGCATGTACTCGCATGTAGCTGACGACTACGGTTGCCCAGTGTGTCGTGGGCTCGGTGGCGGGGGCGGCTCGGCGGAGTTGATCCATGACAGCGACATCGTGGGCCGGAACGAGCTGGTGGCCGCCGCAGTATGCACTCACTTCCTGCGCGGCAATCCAGGGCATGTGATCGTGGTCCCAGTGCGCCACTTGGAGAATCTGTACGCCATGCCCGAGCGCGAACTCCACGCCTGCATCGACATGGCGCAGGCCGTGGCGCTGGCGATGAAGCGGCACTACGCCGCTGCCGGGATCACGCTGCGGCAGAACAACGAGCCCGCGGGCAGCCAGACAGCGTTCCACTTTCACCTGCACGTCATCCCTCGCTATGAGGGTGACGGCTATGACGACAGCCCCGGCGAGTATCTAGCCGCCGTGGACGAGCGCGCCCGGTGGGCAAAGCGGCTCACCGCGGAGGGCGCAGAGCCTGTCCGCTGTGTCTAACTGGCACAGCGTGGTCTTCGTTATCCCTTCGGGTCGCCTGACCCCGCACAGGCTTATGGCGGGGAAGACGAGCCGAAGTGCCAGACTAGATCCGTGGCTGAGAATGTCAGGTGCGCGGTGGTGGCCGATGTGGAAGAAATGGCAGCGATGGCCGCCGCCAGGCGTAACCAATACGCGCGATACCAGCCCGTATTCTGGCGGCCCGCCCCAAACGCCGATGAGGTCCAGCGACCCTACCTGACAAAGCTGGTCAGCGACCTAGACGTGATAACCCTAGTCAGCGAGGAATCGGGTACGTTCACCGGTTTTCTCATCGCGACCATCGGAACTGCACCGCCCGTTTATGCCCCCGGTGGCCTGACCTGTTCAATCGATGACTTCGCCGTTATTTCAGGCCGCTGGGCCACGACGGGTGTGCGTCTCTTGACATCAGCGATCGAACGTGGCCGCGAACGCGGAGCGATACAGACGGTAGTGGTCACAGCCCACCTTGACGAGGCCAAACGTGAAGCCCTCCGGACCTGCGGGCTATCTATCGCATCTGAATGGTGGATAACCTCGTGACCATCCCTGGAATGGAGAGGCCAGGCGGCGGCATCCCCCCCACGCCGCGGGTCCGAGGTAGGGCTAGCAGCACGGGAGTAGGAATCAGGTCGTCAGCGGGTACAGGTAGATAGAGCCCAGCCACCGTCGACGCGGGGCGGTGGCCGTGTTGCCGCATGCGGGCCCGGGAGCCACGCCGGCGGTGTCGGGGCAGCCTCTAGCGGAAGGCGGATCGGGTCATGGCGCCATCCTGGCTGACGACAGTCGCGTGGCTCTATCTAGCGATCTGTTTCTGCTGCGCGGCCATCATCGGCTACGACATCGCCTTTAATCACCGGCGTCAGCCGATGGGCGTGATGAACTTTGTCTTCCCGATCACCGCACTGTACCTTGGCCCCTTCGCGCTCGTGCTGTACTGGCGCTGGGCACGTGCCGCGGCCCCGACGGCACGTACCGCGGCCCCGACGGCGCGGCCGGCGATGCGGATGAGCCGGACTTCCGTGTCTCAAACAGTGGGGGCATCTGCGCACGACGGGCAGCAGATGCATGGCGGCCAGCACACGCACCGCGATGAGGCCGGTACCGCCGGATCTCCGAGTGCCGACGAGCAGCCGGCGCCGAGCGAGGGGGCCAGGCCAGGGTGGGTCACGATGGCCATCGAGGTGAGCCATTGCGGGGCAGGATGCGCCCTGGGTGACGTGATTTCCGAGTTCGCCATCTTCGCGCTGGGCCTCACGATTGCTGGCCTGACCCTGGGAGCCGAATATCTCGGCGACTACATTCTTGCCCTCGTATTCGGCATCGTCTTCCAGTATTTCGCGATCGCGCCGATGCGCGGCCTCGGGCTGAGGGATGGCCTGGTCGCGGCGGCCAAAGCGGATTTCATCTCACTGACCGCGTTCGAAGTCGGCCTGTTCGGCTGGATGGCGATTATGACGTTTGTGCTGTTCCCGGCGCCGCACCAGCTCATGCCCAACTCAGCCGCCTTTTGGCTGCTCATGCAGATCGGCATGATCATCGGGTACTGCACCGCGTGGCCAGCGAACGTCTGGCTGGTCAAGCGCGGCATCAAGGTCCCCATGTAGACACGCTTACGCGGTCCCGTGCTCCCGCTGGTACTTGTCCAGTATCTGGACCACCCGCTCCCGCGTCCCGTCCAGATCGGCGCCTAGCCCGGTCAGCACCTGCGCGGCCACACCCTCCCCTTCGCTGATGAGGCCGAGCAAGATGTGCTCGGTGCCTATGTAGCGGTGGCCAAGACCCTGGGCTTCCTGCAGCGCCAGCTTCAGCACTTCCTTCGACTGCGGAGTGAACGGAATGTGGCTGGACGGCGCCTGCTGACCTCGGCCGATGACCTCCTCCACCCGCTGCCGCACCGCATCTAGGCCGATCCCCAGCGACTCCAGCGCCTTGGGCGCCAGGCCACCGCCATGGATCAGGCCCAGCAGCAGATGCTCGGGACCGATGTAGTCGTGGTCCAGCATCCGGGCCTCTTCCTGCGCCCGGACTACAGTCAGCCGTGCCCTGTCAGTGAACCGCTCGAACACTCCCGCCACCGCCTCTACCCTCTCGCCGCTACGCCACAAGCCAGCATAGGCCGTGTTAATCGCGCCTATGGCGGCGAAAACTCGCCGCGTCGGCCAAACGCTGACGTCGCTATTGCGCTCGGTTTTCCTCCAGATCACCGCAAGCGGCGGGTTCGGCAGAACGCTGCGCGGGCGGCCCCATGATGTCGGTCCGCGAAGCGTCGTAGTACTCCGTCTTTCCCTGCGCACGCATGACGACAAGAAGGGGCACGCCAGGCGGCAGGCCACGCCGACCGCGCTCGCTGTCCTCAGGCAGCAGCGCCCGCGCCCGGTCTCCAGGTCCTAGCGGCACTTGCCGGCGGCTCGGTACCGCGGCCGTGAAAGTCCCGCGACCGTGGCGGCTCGCGAGGATGCCCTCTTCCCTGAGCTGCGCGATGGCCTTGCGCATCGTGTTGCGCGCTACGCCGTAGCGATCGGCCAGCACCTGCTCCGGCTCGATTTTCTCGCCCGGTGCGAGGCTCGACATGATCTCCTCGCGCAGTCTGTTGGCCGCATGCCAGTGCGTGACCTGGCCATTCCCGAGGTCGTCCCCTTCCCGCATGCTGTGAGGTTCCCCCCCCCAAAACCAGTTGTCCAGAGGTGTAGACTTCTGCACTTATTTTCGTTAAAGTTGAATTTGCGCTTCGTTTCCGCTTAGCGCTGCGATGCCATACGCCTCTTCCTCGCTACGCTGCGTGCATTATCGCTTGCGTTTCGTGGGCGAGGACGGAACGTTGTTACTCGGCCGGCGCTGGGCATTCCCCCTTTCCCGCGCAGCGATGGACCACCGAGCTAACCGGCGTGGCAAGGGAGGCTGCATTGACGACGGTCTGGGGTGCTCCTCGCCGCGCGTACGAGCTCGCTGGCCATCTGGCGGCCGATGACCGCGACGCGGTGGAAAGGCTGTGGAAGGAACTGGCAAGCCGCGACCGGGCCGACATCGTGATCGCACTGGGAGCGCAGGCCCGCTTTGTCACCCGTACCGCGCGAATGGCCGACGGCACGCCGGTCCCCGTGCCCTCGAACCTGTGGGACTGGATTACATGCCCTGACGTCCGGGAGTTCACGGTGGACGCGTGGACGGGCAAGAAGGTGGCGCGAGTGCCGCCGAATCCGTGCGCGTACTGCCTGCGGGTAGCGGCCGAAGCGCTGGCGGAACTCCACCTGGTCGCCCTGACCGCCGTCGGTGTCCCTCCGGCGAGGCTGGCCGACATATGTGCCCGGGCCGCGGCAAGGTCCGCCACCCCCGTCATCTCGCGGCCCGCGAGGTCTCGCCGCAGCAGGACGACCGTGACGAAGCACTCATGATTACGCAAGGTAGTCCTACAGGCTTAAACGTGCAAGCGACAGCACGTGTAAGTCGGGAGAGCCACCAGTAAGCGAGGATCCGCTGCCCGCCGAACCGTCCATCGCGGCGGTACGGCTGTCGGCGCTACGGGGATTCCCAGTCCTCAGGATTCCGCGCCACCAGCGCCCCCGGCCCGGCAAAAGCCGGGTACTCGGGCACGAGCGCTTCCGGCCAGCGTGCGGACAGCCGCTCTCGCGCTGCCGCGGCCAAGGTCCGCAGGAACGGCAGCGCGCCGGACCGGTCGGCGGATTGGACGAAGCTGCGCAGCCATGTCAGCAGGCGGGGCCGCATCGTCGTCGTCCCCCAGTCCTCGTCCTCGTCGAGCGCCTCGCCGAGCGCCTTCCCGCGCGCCACGAGCCAGCCGGCCAGCGCGGCGGTCATAACGGCGTCCCAGTCGCGGCCAAGATCGACTCCCGCCGCGGCGACCTCCTGCCCGTAGGCCCGGAGCGCCGCCCCTGTCGCGCCGGGCGGCAAGCTGGCGAAACACCAGCAGCTCGGGAAGGGCGTCAGCAGGTAGGCGGCATCTAGCGCCACCGCCCCCCACCCGGACGTCTCGAAGTCGATGAGCCAGCAGTTGCCGCCGACGATGTGCGTGTTATCCGGGCACGGATCGCTATGCACGAGCCCGGTCGCGCGGGTGCCGCGCAACAGCGACACGAGCCGGTCGATGTCGTCACCGACGCCATCCGTCGCTAGGCCGAGTCCGGCCATCACCGTGAGAAATGGCTCCTTGCCCCTGAGGATGGCGCCCATCCACTCCGGTTCGCCCAGCGCAGGCGCCGGCCGGCCCGCCAGCGTGACCTCGGCGATGCTCCACGAGTGCATCGCCGCCAGCCCCCGCGCGTAGCTGACAAGATCAGCCGACGCACGATCACGATCACCGTCAAGCAGCGAGTGAGCCAGCGACGACCCCGGGCCGAGGTCTTGCATGAGGAGGATCCCCGTCCCAGAGTCAGCACCGAACAGTCGCGGCGCCACCGACCTCTTCATCCCATTCAAGAGCTCAAGGGCGGCCAGTTCGTTGCCGAAGGTGCGGTCGCGATCGCCGAAGTTCTCCGTTCGGTGGCGCTTCAGCATCACGGTGCGCTCGTCGGCGAGCCGCAGCCGCAGGATATGGCTGCGCCCCCAGATTTCCTCGGCGGCGCGTACCGAGACGGATGTTCCCCAGGCCCGCGCCAGCAGCGACTCCGTCGCGGTCGTCTCATCGGGGGACAAGGCGGGAGGGTCGGTCACGCCAGGAAACTCTATCGCCAGGGAGCTACAACGCTGCCTGCCGCTCGTAGTAGGCCATGGATTGCTTCCTGAACAGGTTCACGATCGCCGCGAGTCCGATCAGCCACACCACGCCCGCGGCGGTGAAGGCCGCCGGAGCGAACTGCGGCGAGCCGGTTACCGCGTCGGTGACCATCCCCGCGGTGCTGAGCGCGAAGCACACAATGGCCGCGAGCCTCGCCAGCTGACTGCCCTTGCTGTTCCCCCAGGCCATCAGGAGCCACAGCGGGACCACGGCAGCGCCGACCGCGAGGTCGACCGTGAAGACCGTGTTCAGCTGGCCTACCTGCGCGGCGGTGAGCATCGGATACTGGTGCGCGACGGCTGCCCTGATGCTGCCCTCGGTCAGCCACAGCACGATGAGAACACCCAACTCCGCGACGGCCCCCAGGTACATCAGGCGCACCGCGTTGAGGACGGTGTGCGGGGTGCGGGACAGGCTCATCCGCATCCGCGCCGCGCCCCTGATCAGGTCAATGGACTCGGCGATTCCCGGTCGCCGCTGGCCGTCCGGTGCGGTGGCGAGCAGCACGGTGACGATCTCTTCCTCGTTCTCCCGCCGGAACGAGCGGGGATAAAAGGCGACCAGCCGCCGGTAGGCCCGCTCGAGCTCTGCTGACTCGCTCATCTAGATCATCCCCAGCGAAGGGTTGAGGCGCGTGAGCGCGGCGGTGGCGTTGGCTTGCAGCCGCTCGGCCTCCGCGGCCAGCCGGGTGGTGCCTGTTGGCGTGAGCCGGTAGTAGCGCCGCAGCCGGTTGTCCACGACTTCTTCTCTGTCGACGTCGATCAGCCCATCCGCCCGCAAGCGATCCAGGGCCGTGTACAGGGTGCCGGCCCTGAGCCTGACCCTGTTACCGGAGATCTTGGTGACCTCGCTGATGATCCCGTAGCCGTGCTGGGTGCCGTCCGCGAGGGCGGTCAGGATCAGGAACGTGGCCTCCTGCATCGGACGAATGCTCATACCTACGGTATATATCGTTGAACTGTACATCGCAAGTTCTGGCCCGAGCGGGCGCGCCGTCGATGCACAATACTTCATGCGGCGCAAGCCCCCTATCCATTGGGCGGAAGACCGGTTACCGCAGGCATGCCCCTGTTGTCTACGATTGCGGGGACACACTTCGCGGAGCAAAAGACTCCTCACACCACAAGAAGGAGCTAGTCGCATGGCTGATGCCGCCCGCCCGCCCTTCCGGGCCGACCACGTTGGCAGCCTGCTGCGTCCGCCGGAGGTGCTGCGCGCTCGCGAGGAATTCGCGGCGGGACAGATCGACGCCGAGCAGCTCAGGCAAGTCGAAGACGCCGCGATCCGCGAGATCATCAGGATGCAGGGCGAGATCGGGCTCAAGTCAGTGACCGACGGCGAGTTCCGCCGCGAGTCGTGGCACATGGACTTCATCTACTCCCTCGGCGGCATCCAGAAGGTGCATGACGACACGATCCGGGTCGCGTTCCACAACCAGGACAAAAACCTGGTGTTCGCGCCGCCGTCGGCGCACATCGTCGACAAGGTGACCCTGCCGAAGACGATCTTCGCCGACGCGTTCAGCTTCCTGCACGAGAACGCCGGCGGGGGACAGATCGCGAAGCAGACGATCCCGTCGCCGAGCATGGTCCACTACCGCGGCGGCCGGTCAGCGATCAGTCAGGCGGCATACCCGGACCTCGACCAGTTCTGGGACGATCTGGCGGCGGCCTACAGCCAGGAACTCAGCCAGCTGTACGACCTGGGCTGTCGGTACCTCCAGCTGGACGACACCAGCATGGCGTACGTCAACGATCCCGCCCAGCGCGACCACATCGCCGAGATCGGCGGTGACCCGATGCACCAGCACGAGACCTACATCGCGACGATGAACAAGGCGCTCGCGAACCGGCCGGCGGACATGGGCGTGACCGTGCACACCTGCCGCGGCAACAACCAGTCCATGTGGGCGGCCGAGGGCAGCTATGACTTCGTCGCCGACACGCTGTTCAATCAGCTCAACGTCGACGGGTTCTTCTGCGAGTGGGACGACGAGCGGTCCGGCGGCTTCGAGCCGCTGCGCTACCTGCCCAAGGGCAAGCGCGTCGTGCTCGGCGTGGTGACAAGCAAGCGCGGCGACCTGGAGTCAAAGGACTTCGTCAAGCGCCGGATCGAGGAAGCCGCGAAGTACACCGACACCGACCAGCTGTGCCTGTCCGCACAGTGCGGGTTCTCCTCGACGAAGGAGGGCAACGACCTCACTCAGCAGCAGCAGTGGGACAAGCTCCGGCTGATTGTCGAGGTCGCTTCCGAAGTCTGGGGCGAATAAAACCCCATTTACTCCGAACGGAGCCGGGCCAGCGAACCCCGCCGGCCCGGCTCTGTGTTTCACGTCGCAGGTCAGTCGGTCTCTTTCCAGGCCGAGACGTCCTCGCGGTAGGTGTACGGGTTGGCGAGCGTCTCGTGCTCGGGGATCTCGGGGTGCATGCCCTTCTCCCATTCCTCCGGCCCGTGCTCCTCCTTGAGGTAGGCGAGCGTCTCGTCGATCGCCGCCCGCGCCGGGCCGAGATCCACCCCGACCAGCTTGTGGTCGTGCTTGACGACCTTGCCGTTCACGACCACGGTGTGCACGTCGCCCCGGCCCGCCTGGTAGACCACATGGCCGTACGGGTGCAGCACGGGGAAGCCGACCGGCGAATTGTCGTTCTTGATCAGCACCAGGTCGGCCTTCTTGCCGACTTCGACGCTGCCGATGACCGAGTCCAGGCCGAGCGCCTTCGCCCCGCCGCGGGTGCCGTAGTCGACGACGTCCTCCGCGCGCAGGATGTGGTTGGTGACCGAGACGTCCTTGGCGTGCGCCTCGTAGTGCTCCATGGCGCGGTCGGCATTGAGCGTGGCCCGCATCGCGTTGAAGATGTCCCCGCTCCACCAGACGCTGGTGTCCTGGGACAGCGAGACGGGGATGCCGTACCTGCGCAGCTTCCAGGTGGGCGAGTATCCCTGCCCCGCGTTGCACTCGCTCTCGGTGGAGATCGACGCGAACCCGCCGGTAGCCGCGATCTTGTGGTAAGAGTCGGCGGACAGCGACGCCGCGTGCACGTAGATGGTCCCTGGGGTCATGTACCCGCCGTCGTACATCTGGTCAATGCCGACGTCGCCGGTCACCTTCCATACGCCCGCGTGCGTGGTGACAGGAACGCCAAGCTCACGCGCCACCTCGAACGTCGCCTTCTCCGGGAAGCCCTCGACACCCGGCAGGTCGAAGGCGATCTGGAAGCCGAGCATGTCGCCCTTGCCGTCGAAGCGGCGCGTGTAGAAGTCACGGAACTCAGGCGTCGTTGACCACTCCCACGAGCCCTGGTGGATGTTGCCGTACGCGAGGACGAACCGGCCTGGCACCTCTTCGAGGGCGTCCGTCGCCGCTTCCGCGTGGTCGGTGGTTTGCAGTCCGTGTGACCAGTCCACTGTGGTCGTCACGCCGGCGTCGATCGACTCGATCGCGGCGAGCAGGTTGCCCGCGTAGACGTCCTGCGGGCGGAACTTCTTGCCCCAGGTCAGGTAGTAGTAGACGAAGTACTGGGTGAGCGTCCAGTCGGCCCCGTATCCACGCATGGCCGTCTGCCACATGTGCCGGTGGGTGTCAATCATGCCTGGCATCACGATGCCGCCGGTCGCGTCGATCTCGGCAGTGCCGTCAGGGACCGCGAGCCCGGGGCCGACCGCCGCGATCCGTTCGCCGTCGACCAGTACATCCGCGCCAGTAAGGATGGTGCGCGAGTCGTCCATCGTGAGCACGGTCGCGTTCCGGAAAACTACCGGCTGGCCCGGCTGCGGGGCCGCTGTTGTCATGAGGAAACCTCCGCTGTGAGGTGCCGATGCGGACGATCGTCCGATAGTCGGTCGCGTGAAGCCTGATCGGAACACTGTCCCTTAATCGGCACGGTGTCAAGAGTCCTGAACTGCCGGACTTGACGTGCTGAAAATGTTCCCTTGTCCGCCATGCGGACAAGCATGCAGGAAAGCGCTACAGTGCGGGGGACACTCCGCCACCAGCATGAAAAAGGAAGCCGCACCATGGCTCGTCGCGACAACAGCCCGGACTTCATTGAGGCGATCGCCCGGGGCCTGGACGTGATCCGCGCCTTCGGACCCGGCCAGCCTGTCATGTCCCTGGCCGGGGTGGCGGCGGTGACCGACCTGCCGCGGCCGACCGCTCGCCGGATCCTGCTTACCCTCGAGCAGCTTGGCTATGTCAGGCAGGTTGGCGGTCAGCCAGGGGCGGCCGGGCAGGCGGGCTCCGCGCCGGGCGTCGGCGGTTATGAGCTGACCCCCCGGGTACTTGACCTAGGCATGTCGTACGTGCTGTCCCGCGGCCTGTGGGAGGTGGCGCGGCCGCACATGGCGGCACTGGTCGCCCGGACCAGGGAATCGTCTTCGATCGCGCAACTGGACGGTTCGGACATCGTCTACGTGGCCCGCGTCGCCGTGCCGAAGATCGTGACTCTGGCCGTGACGATCGGTACCCGATTCCCCGCGATGCAGACGTCCCTCGGCAAGGTGCTGCTCGCCGCGCTGCCGACCGCCGAGGCCGAGCGCGTGCTGGCCGAGCTCAGCCGGTCCGGCATCACGCCGCGCTGGCAGCCGGACGCGAGCGAGCGCGCCGCGGCGCTGCGCGAGGTCCGGGCCCGCGGCTGGGCGCTGACCGATGAGGAGCTCGCACCCGGCATCCGGTCGGTCGCGGTGCCGTTGCGGGACGGCGACGGCCGGGTGATCGCGGCGCTGAACGTCAACTCGCATGCGGCGGAGACTCCGCTTGAGGTACTGACCGGTGAGCACTTGCCGTTGCTGCTTCAGACGGCAGGCGCCATCAGCGCCGAATGGGCCGTGTGCCAGAGTGTTCCGCAGGTCACGGTGCCCGCCGCGACGGCCGGCTGGTCTGCGCCAACGGGAAAATGAGGCTGTCTTGACATCGGTCGGCGCGACTAACCATACTCGGCAGACGGACACATGTCCGTTATGCGGACAGGTCCCAGACGAGAAGGACGGCCATGAGCGCTAGCGATCCTGACCGGCCCGGGCGCCCGGGTCCGCTTGCCGGGCTGCTCGTCGCCGACTTCTCTCGCGTGCTGGCCGGGCCATATTGCACGATGCTGCTCGCTGACCTGGGTGCCGATGTCATCAAGGTCGAGAGCCCGTCGGGTGACGACACGCGCAGCTGGATGCCTCCTGTCACGGAGGACGGCGTGTCGACCTATTTCCTGTCCATCAACAGGAACAAGCGGTCGGTGGCGCTGGACCTGAAGAACGAGCATGACCTGGGGATGGCCAAGACGCTCGCCCGCCGCGCCGACGTTTTCGTACAGAACTTCAAGCCGGGTGGCCTGGCCAGGTACGGCCTGGACTACGACTCGGTAAGCGGGCAGAACCCGGCCATTATCTATGCGTCGATCAGCGGGTTCGGCGGCGGCGGCGGCAAGGATCTGCCGGGCTACGACCTCATGGTGCAGGCCATGTCCGGCCTGATGAGCCTTACCGGATCACCGGACGGGCCGCCCTATCGGGCCGGCATCTCGGCGTTCGACGTAATCGCCGGGCTGCATACGACGATCGCCATTCTCGCCGCGCTCAGCTACCGGACCGCCACCGGGTTGGGCCAGCACCTCGAAGTCAGCTTGATGGCCTCCGCGATGTCCGGCATGGTGAACCAGACCAGCGCCTACGCGGCGGCCGGGGTGGTGCCGTTCCGCATGGGTAACTCGCACCCGAGCCTGTTCCCCTACGAGCCGCTGCCCACCGGCGACGGCGACCTGATCGTGACCGCGGGCAACGATGCGCAGTTCCGCAAGCTCTGCGATGTGATTGGCGCACCCGAACTGCCCGACGATCCGCGGTTCTCCTCTAACCCGGGCCGCACGGCCAACAGGGACAAGCTGAAGCCACTGCTGGCGGAGAAGCTCGCGGCCCGTTCCGCGGCCGACTGGTTCGACGTGCTGATCGCGGCCGGAGTGCCATGCGGCCCGATCAACACCGTGGACAAGGGAATCGAGTTCGCGCAGAAGATCGGCCTGGACCCGATCATCACCGCCGGCGAGGGAGACCGGACCCGGCCGAGCATGCGCCACCCGGTCACGTTCTCCGCGACGCCAGCCAGTTACCCGCTCGCCCCGCCGGAGCTCGACGAGCAAGGCGACGAGATCCGTGCCTGGCTCTCAGAACCGGACGGCGCCGGCCCGCGGACCCGCGTGCCATGGCGGGCGCACGTCTGATGGAGGGAGTCGGATGACCCAGGAGTACCCGACCTCGCTTGGCACTTCGGACGCCGACACGATCACCTTGCTCGGCCAGAACCTGGCCGACGACCTGATGGGCAAGGTCGGGTTCGGGGAGCTCACGCTGTGGATGGTGACCCAGCGCCGCCCGACGCCCGCGCACGTGCGCGTGTTCGAGTCGGTGCTCGTCGCGCTCGCCGACCATGGCTTCACGCCGACGGCGATCGCCGCCAGGCTGACCTACCTGAGCGCTCCGGACTCGCTGCAGGGCGCGCTCGCGGCCGGCCTGCTCGGCGGCGGATCGCGCTTCCTTGGCGTGACAGAGGACTGCGGCCAGTACCTCGCCGCGGTGCTCGCCGAGGCCACGGCGACGGGCAAACCGCTGCCTGCCGACGACAGCGGTTACGACGAGCTTGCCCTCGAGGCCGTCACCCGGTCCCGCGCCGCCGGGAAGTTCATCCCCGGCCTGGGCCATCCCGTGCACAAAGTCCGCGACCCGCGGACCCCCGTGCTGATCAAGATCGCGGAAGAAGAAGGCGTGCGCGGGCCGCACCTGCGCCTGTTCGAGGCGATTGGCCGGGTGCACCCGCAGGTGCTCGGCCGCACGTTGCCGTTGAACGGCGCCGGTACTTGCGGCGCGGTGCTCGCCGACCTAGGCTTGCCGCTCGCCATGCTGCGCGGGTTCGCGTTGCTGGCCAGGGCCGCCGGGCTGCTCGGCCAGCTCGCGGAAGAGCAGCGCACGCCCATCGCGAACGACATCTACCTTTCGGTAGACCGCAACGCCACCTACGTCCCCCCTGCCG
>Ga0210390_10001003_pt1 | contig 28336 bp, 20 predicted proteins | sample IncBWH11OmetaG_FD_161050 | JGI IMG/M metagenome (GOLD analysis project Ga0210390, IMG submission 161050) | Forest soil microbial communities from Barre Woods Harvard Forest LTER site, Petersham, Massachusetts, United States - Inc-BW-H-11-O ...
CCGCCTGCATGCGCAAGCTGCTGGTGATCCTCAACACGATGGTCAAAAACAACACGCACTGGAACCCTGCAATCTCAACCACTTAACTCTTGAAAAGAAACACAGCCGCTCTCCCGCAAGGGGCGAGGGGGGAAATGAAATGGTGGTGGCTCGGGTTCCCAGGCCTGCGCTGCGCTCCGACCTGGGCTATAGCTGTCTCGGCCCGTTCGGCCTCAGGAGAAGACGAGATAAGAACCCCGCAGCTGACGCTGCGGGCTCGGCGGGTACGTTAGCGCCCGCGCAGGGTGTCCACCTGCGGCCACCCTGTCATGGCAGGCGTAGAACGGAGGCGATATGATTCGGCCTTCGAAACGCGGACAATTCCGCGAAATGCCATTAAGAGGACTGTCGATGTCGGCGGAAGATTGGGAATTGCTCAAGAAGGAACTCCGCGAGGGCGCTGATCAGCAAATTGCGGCCACGCATGACCAAGCCCGCAAAGACTCGATTCGGGCGGACCTGACCTCCTTTGCCCGGCTTCCTGCGCCGACGAGCGACTACGAGCTTGTCCAACGTCGCGCGCTGGCAACCGAGTATCGAACGAAATGGGCCAGTGCCGGCAAAGACGGCCGGATGCGCGACGCTCTTTTCGGGCGGATCAACGGGGACTGAGCGGACGCGGGTGCTCCGCTCTGTGGACGGGTGGCCGGGGCGCTCCGCTCTGCGGAAGCCCCGGAGGGTTCGATTCGACGACGGCCAAGGAAATGCGTGCTCCGTTGAAAGCGGAGTATCACCCGAGTCCAGGAATCTAACCCGCCAGGCCTCGGGGGCTTCCGCAAGGCGGAGCGCCCCCGCCACCCGGTCGCCAGTGGCACATGAGACGGGACGCTTGCGGGCTCTGCAGCCTACCCCTCACCCCCGGCCCCTCTCCCGCAAGGGGAGAGGGGGGAAGATGAAATGCGGACGGCGTCGATGATTCGGCCCGCGGCGGTCAGTCGATCAGGCCCGTCAGCCAGTGGATGATGTTGAGGGCGAATTGGCGGTTGTCGCAGCCGGGGACGTTCATTCCCATTTTCCCGACCGGATCGGATCCGTAGATCTGGGCCGAGAGGTCGCCGGCTTCGCCCATCACCACGACTCGGCCTTTGCCGAACTTGAAGGCGATGCCTTGCGCGCGGCCGGCGGCTGAGACTTTTTTGCGGCCCCGGCCGTAACCCATATCCGTTGCCGTGTCGGAGAATTTGAGGAGCTGCACGCTCTCCGCCGGGCCTTTGAGTGACTGACCGGTGAAGGTGAGCACGCGGTTGATCCGCTCGGACTGATCGCGGCCATTCATGATCGGGTGGTCGCCGATCAGATTTTTCTCGCGGGAGAAGAGCAGGCCGTTCTTGGTCTCGTTCTTCGGATCGACGCTGACCATCAAACTCATGTCGACGCCGAACCGTTTGCCGAGCTCGGCCGAGCCGGAGCCGAACGGCTCGTGATCGGTGATCAGCAAGAGGGCGCCGCCGTTTCGCACCCAGCTCTCGACCGCGTCGCACTCGGCCGGCGTGAACGCGGAGGGCGACTCCTCCGACTTGGCCGGCGCGTTGGCGGTGATGAAGACGTCGTATTTGCCCAACAGCTCGGGCGTGAGGGAGTCGGTATTCGGCGTCACGCGGACGCCGTCGTTGGTAATCAGGTCGGCGAAGACTTTGTAGCGTCCGCTGGCCGTGTGGAAGTTATTGTGAGCTTCATCGAACAGCACCGTGGGGTGTTTGGCGGTGTAGGCCGGGTGGGCGACGGAAACGTCAAAGTCCGGGTCAGTGCGCTGCCCGAGCTGTTGCTGTTCTTTAAAGCTGGCGTGCGGCAAGAGGGCCGCGAGCCGCTTCTTGCCATCGTCGGTGACTTGCGTCCCTGCGAGGAGCAGAGTCTTGAGGCTCTTGATCTGGCCGAGCGGCTCCAACCCGCCGTCGGTGACTCGCGTATCTCTCAGGTCGAGCGATTTCAGATGTTGCAGCTTCGCCAGATGTTTCGTGCCGGCATCGGAGATCGAAGTCGACGCAAGCGACAAGTCTTCCAGATTCGGGCACTTCGCCAGTTCGGCGGCGCCGGCGTCATTGAACTTGGAATTGATCAGATAGAGATCGGTGAGCCGTGGCAGTCCGTCGGCGTCTTTCAGGCCGGCCCCGGTGATGTTGGTCTTTACAAGAATCAGTGACTGGAGGTTCTTCAGCTTGCAAAGCGAGACCAATCCCGCGTCGGTAATTTTTGTGTCGCTCAGGAGGATGCTCGTGAGTTCTTGCAGCCCCTCCAGCTCTTTGAGGCCGGCGTCCGTGGTCCGCGTGCCGATGAGGCCAAGCCGTTTGAGGTGCTTCAGTCCTTTGATGTGCGCGAGCCCGGCATCGCCGATTTTGGTGCGGCCCAGGTAGAGGTGCTCCAATTCCGGGAAGGCCTGCAGGCATTGCAAGTCGTCGTCGGTGACCTTTTCGTTGCCGATGAAATTGACGAGAAAGACGGGGTCGCCTTTTTCCTTGGTGGTCGCGGAATCGGCTGCCCCTTGATCGCTTTGCCGCTGGATTGCTCCTCCCAGGGCCTGGATTTTGGCGACGGCGGCGGTTTCAGCGGGGCTGAGTTTTTGCGGGTCGGCTTTTTCTTGTGCGCGCAGAGAGATCGGAGACACGAGACTGACGGTGAGCGACAACAGGACTGCGAAGCGCATGGCGAGTCCTCCTCTTCACAGATCGATCGAACGTGCGGCGGCGCGATTTATCGTATCGCCGCGGAGCGGGTTTTCCCAAGAATTTCGTTCGGTGCGTGTGACAGATGCGGCGAAGCTTTGCGGAGGCTGAAGGGCGCGGTGGGAGAGGAAGATAAAGAATAAGCACCCTCCAGCTGACGCTGGAGGCTCGCCGGGCTACGTGCGCGCTCGCGAGACTGGAGTAAGTGCGCTCGCGGGAACAGGCCGCTCAGATGTCGAAATACATCGCGAACTCCCAGGGGTGGGGTCGCTGGCGGAGGGCTTCGACTTCGTAGGTGGTCTTGTACCAGATCCACGTGTCGATCACGTCTTCGGTGAAGACGTCGCCGCGGAGGAGGTAGTCGTGGTCCTTGCGCAGGCCGGCAAGGGCTTCTTCGAGCGACATGGGAACGCCGGGGACTCCTGCGAGGTCTTCGGGGGCCAGGTCGTAAATGTCTTTGTCGAGCGGCGGGCCGGGCGTGGTTTTGTTCTGGATGCCGTCGAGGGCGGCCATCAGCACGGCGGACATGGCGAGGTACGGATTCGACGACGAGTCGGGGCAGCGGTATTCAATCCGCTTGTTGGCCGAACTCGGCGCGTGCACGGGGATGCGGATGGCGGCGGAGCGATTGCGATAGCTGTAGGTGAGGTTGATCGGCGCCTCGAAGCCGGGGACGAGCCGCTTGTAGCTGTTGGTCGTCGGACAGCAGAAGGCGAAGAGCGAGGCCGAGTGTTTGAGGATGCCGCCGATGGCGTAGAGGGCCATCTGGCTCAAGCCGCCGTAGCCCGAGCCGGCGAAGAGCGACTCGCCTTTCTTCCACAGCGACAGATGTAGGTGCAGGCCGGAGCCGTTGTCGTTCCAGACCGGCTTGGGCATGAAAGTGGCCGTCTTGCCGTGGCGGGCGGCTACGTTCTTGACGACGTACTTGTAGCGAATGAGGTTGTCGGCCGTGCGCAGGAGCGGGCCGTACTTCATGTCGATTTCGCACTGGCCGGCGGTGGCGACTTCGTGATGCTGGGCCTCAACCTCGACGCCGCACTCTTGCAGGGCGAGCATCATCTCAGTGCGAACGTCTTGCAGCGTGTCGGCCGGCGGGACGGGGAAGTAGCCTTCCTTGTAGCGGATTTTATAGCCGGCGTTGCCGTTGCCGGGCCCTCGATTTGACACGGCGCCGCGCGTCCACTGCCCTTCGGCACTGTCGATGTGGTAATACGATTCGTGTTCGTTCTGGTCGAAGCGGACGCCGTCGAAGACGAAGAATTCCGCCTCCGGGCCGAAATTGGCCAGGTCGGCGATGCCCGTCGACTTCATGTAGGCTTCTGCTTTCCGGGCAACGTTGCGCGGATCCTTGGCATAATCTTCGCGGGTGATGGGGTCCTGAATGTTGCAGGTCATCGCCAGCGTGTGATGCATGAACGGGTCGACCATTGCCGTTTCCGGCTGTGGCACGACGAGCATGTCGCTCTCGTTGATGGCCTGCCAGCCACGGAGGGAGGACCCGTCGAAGCTGAAACCTTCCTCGAAACTGCGTTCATTCAGGGTCTGGACGGGGATGGTGAAATGCTTGGGCATCCCCGGAAAATCCATGAACCGCAGATCGACGGCGCGAACTTCACGCTCGCGGCACAGAGCCAAAACCTCTTTGGGAGTCATTCGCCCTCGGCTAATCAAACGCGCGCACTCCGACTGTCACAGTTGTTTATGATAAGCGGGGTGCAAAGGGTGTACCAGCAGCAAGTATCCGCTTCGCATGCCCCGATTCGTCGTTTTGATCCACGATCATCCGTTTCTGCATTGGGATCTGATGCTGGAACAGGGGGATTTCCTGCGCACCTGGCGACTGTCGCAGCCGCCCGATGCGGCGGGTCCGATCGCTGCCGAGGCGCTGCCCGACCATCGATTGGCCTACCTCGAATATGAAGGCCCCGTCAGCGGGGGCCGGGGGACGGTCGAGCGGTGGGATCGCGGAGAATGTGAGGTCACTGCCTCAATGCCGGATCGAGTCGTGGTCCATCTCCACGGACGTCGGCTGGAGGGTGCGGCATCGCTCGATCGCTCAGACACGGATGTTACCTGGAAATTCAGATGGGTTTATCCCTGTCCCTGCTGCGGGTATCTGACCTTGGGCGAACGCGGCGGGTACGAGATCTGTGCCGTTTGCTTTTGGGAAGACGATGGCCAGAGCGACGTTGATGCCGACGTCGTTTTTGGCGGACCGAATCGAGACCTGAGCCTAAGCCAAGCGAGACAGAACTTCCGGACGTTCGGCGCGAGCGATCGCTCGCGCCTGCACCACGTCAGAAAACCACGCAACGATGAAATTCCGCCGTCAATTCCTCGGGACGCCTAAGCGCACCCCCCTTTCCTACGCTCTTGCCCGACAATTGTTGCTCTCCTATCATCGCGCCGGCCTTGTTGCCTTACGAACGCGAAGCACCCGCCAAGCTCAGCGACCCGGCGAGCGTCGGGCGTGAGCCCGATGGTGCTTGATCGTTTCAATCCGGTCCGCTTGCAAGCGCTGCCTTAGACCAAACGCATGTCCGAAGTTCGCACTCGTTTTGCTCCAAGCCCCACCGGGTACATGCACATCGGCGGCATGCGCACGGCCCTCTTTAATTGGCTGTGGGCCCGGCACACAGGCGGCAAGTTCATCCTGCGGATCGACGACACCGATCGCCAGCGGAATAACGACGAGGCCCTGCGGCCGATTCTGGCTGCGTTCAAGTGGCTCGACATGGGCTGGGACGAAGGCCCCGAGATCGGCGGGCCGCACGGGCCGTATTTTCAGTCGCAGCGCGGCGAGATCTATCAGCGGGCCGCGGACCGCCTATTAAAGGACAAGAAAGCGTACCGCGATTTCGAGACGCCCGCCGAAGTTCAGCAGCAGCGCGAGGCGGCCGACAAAGAGAAGCGACCCTTCATCAGCAGCCGCAAGTCGCTCGAGCTGAGCGATGCCGAGGTGGAGAAACTCGTCGCCGAGAGGAAGCCGTACGTGATTCGCTTCCTCGTACCGCGGGGCACCACGGTCGCGCTCGACGACGTTGTGCGTGGTCATGTCGAATGGGACGCGTCGCTGATTGCTGATCCCGTGATCATGCGGGGCGACGGCACGCCGCTCTACAACTTCGCCACGGTCGTCGACGACGCGGCGATGGAAATCACGCACGTCATTCGGGCCGAAGAGCACCTGTCGAACACGCCTCCGCAGATCCTGATGCACCAGGCGCTGGGGCACACGCTGCCGATCTTCGCCCACATCCCGTTCGTCACGGCTCCCGGCACGACGAAAAAGCTGAGCAAACGCGAGATTAAGAAGTATCGCGAGAACCCCAAGTTCCGCAAAATGTTCGAGGACGCCGACCGGGTCTTTCCGCAGATCGGGCTGGGAAATTCCGAGACCCTCAACCCGGTGATGGTCGAGTACTACGAGAAGATCGGCTTCTTGCCGCACGCCGTCTTCAATTCGCTGGCTCGGCTGGGTTGGTCGCTGGATGATCGCACGGAGTTCATGACCCGCGCGACGATTGTCGAGAACTTCACGCTCGACCGGATCGTGAAGAACCCCGCCGGCCTGGACCCGGACAAGCTCTACAGTTTTCAAACGCACTGGATGGGGCAACTGACGCTCGAGGAGAAAATCGCCCGCGTGCTGCCCTATCTCATCGCGGCGAAGTTGGTCGCTCCTTCGCCTGATGCGGCCGAGCGTGAGTACTTGGCCCGCGTGGTGCAAACGCTGGGCGAGCGGCTTAAGGTCTCCAGCGACATCCTCGAAGCCCGCGATTTCTTCGTCGCCGACGAGGCGCTCGAATACGATGACGCTACGTTCCAGAAGCGGATGACGCCCGAGGGAACGTCCGAACGGCTGCAGCGCTTTCGCGAGCGGCTGACGTCAATCGAGCCGTTCGAGGCCGGGCCGATCGAAGAGGCCTTTCGCACGTTCGTCGATTCCGAGAAGATCAAGCCGGCGGACCTGATTCACGTGTTACGCCTCGCCGTCACAGGCAAGTCGACCGGCCCCGGCTTGTTCGAATGCCTGGGCTTGTTGGGGCGGCAACGTTCGCTCAACCGCATCGATCGGGCCCTCAGCCGTCTGGGCTGAGTCGAAACCAAGTAACAGACGGATCGCCAGTTATGGCCGACAGCACTCCTTCGCCCGCCCCCGCCGCCCCGCTCGATTTCGTCCGCAGCATCGTGGCCGAAGATCAGCAGACGAATAAGTACGGCGGCAAGGTGATGACACGCTTTCCGCCCGAGCCCAACGGGTACCTGCACATCGGGCACGCGAAATCGATCTGTCTCAACTTCGGCATCGCCCAGGAATTCGGCGGCAAGTGCAACCTCCGCTTCGACGACACGAACCCCACCAAAGAGGACGTCGAGTACGTCGACTCCATTAAAGAGGACATCCGCTGGTTGGGCTTCAGTTGGGACGACCGCGAGTTCTACGCCTCGGATTATTTCGAGCAGCTCTACCAGTGGGCCGAGCAATTGATTCAGGAGGGGCATGCCTACGTCTGCAGCCTGAATGCCGACCAGATTCGCGAATATCGTGGCACGCTCACCGAGCCGGGCAAGCCGAGCCCGGATCGCAATCGGCCGGCGGCGGAGAGTCTCGATCTCTTTCGTCGCATGCGGGCCGGCGAATTCAAGGACGGGCAGTACACGTTGCGGGCCAAGATTGACATGGCCTCGCCCAACGTCAACATGCGCGACCCGGTGCTGTACCGCATTCTGAAGGCGCACCACCATCGCACGGGCGACAAATGGTGCATCTATCCGATGTACGACTATGCCCACGGGCAGTCGGATTCGATCGAGGGGGTCACGCACTCGATCTGCACGCTCGAGTTCGAGAACCATCGGCCGCTCTACGACTGGTGCCTCGAGACGCTCCGCATCTATCACCCGCAGCAAATCGAGTTCGCCCGGCTCAATGTCGAATACATGATGATGAGCAAGCGGCGGCTGCTCGAGCTGGTCGAGAAGGAATACGTCAGCGGCTGGGACGACCCGCGGATGCCGACGATCTGCGGCCTGCGCCGCCGCGGCTACACGCCCGAGGCGCTTCGCACGTTCTGCGAACGGATCGGCGTGACGAAGTATAACAGCGTCACCGAAATGGCCGTGCTCGAAAACGCCATTCGCGAGGATCTCAATCGCCGGGCGGCCCGCGCGATGGCCGTGCTCAAGCCGCTCAAGGTCGTGCTGGAAAACTATCCCGCGGACCAGGTCGAGGAGCTGGACGCGGTGAACAATCCGGAAGACCCGTCGATGGGCTCGCGGAAGGTGCCGTTCTCGCGCGAGCTCTATATCGAGCACGACGATTTTCGCGAGGATCCGCCGAAGGAGTTTTTCCGCCTGGCTCCCGGACGTGAAGTGCGGCTGCGGTACGGCTACATCATCAAGTGCGTCTCGGCGGTGAAGGACCCGGCAACGGGCGAAATCACCGAGGTCCGCTGCACGTACGATCCGGCCACACGCGGCGGCAACGCGCCCGACGGCCGCAAGATCAAGTCGACCATCCACTGGGTCTCCGCCAAGCACGCGGTGAAGGCCGAGGTGCGGCTGTACGATCACCTCTTCTCCAAGCCCGATCCGAACGACGTGCCGGAAGGGCACGACTACAAGGAAAACCTCAACCCGAACTCGCTGACGGTGGTGTCGACGGCACAGCTCGAGCCGAGCCTGGCGGCAGCCAAGCCCGGCGATCGCTTCCAATTCGAGCGGCTGGCTTATTTCTGCGCCGACTCGAAAGACTCGAAACCCGGCGCGCCGGTCTTCAACCGCACGGTGACGCTCCGCGACACGTGGGCCAAGATCGAGAAAAAGACGGAGAAGAAGCCGGAGAAGAAACCGAGCGGCAAGTCCTGACGTCCAAGGTCGAAAATCAGAGCCTCGCATTTCTGACTTTGGACTTTGGACCGTGGGACTTTGGACCAACGCCGGGACGGGACTTGTTGTTTCATCGAGCGGATCCCGGCGAATTCGCTAGATGGGGAAAGGATCCGCGGCACGCGACGATGAGGCATTGGGTGCCACTGCAGGATCGGCCACAGTGCCTAGCCGAATCAGTGCCTAGCCGCATTGGAGAATCAGCCACACATCGTCGAATCGAAGTGAACGCAGGTCTTGTTGCTTGATCCAGAAGTAGATGCGACCGACGTCTCCCCACATCCATCCCGGCCCCTCTTCGTCGGTGTCGATCTGCAGCAGAAGCCGCCAGTCGCGGGCCCCTTCTCGCAAACGCTGTGCGCGTTCCGACTCGAATCCGTCAGCGTTCCCGCAGTAGATCCCGTGCGATGCCAATTGGCACTCGAGTTCCATTTCTCCTTGAATGTTCTGGGCCGGGCCGAGCATTCGATGCTGTGCCGGGCCTAGTTCCGTGGTGAACTCGTCGACGAAGTTGAAATAGGCATCGAACGCCGGGCTCTGACAATCGAGATCCTCTGGACTGTCGGCGATCGTCAGGTCCAACCGCGACTCGACCGCGCACGGCTGCGCCCGATGCGTTTTGTCCAGGTCCGACGGCAACTCGGCTCGCACGAGTCTCGAGCGCTCGCCCGTCACATAGAAAACCCGGCACGCGCCCCGATCGTCCGGGTCAAAGCCCCAGGGCTCGCAGTAGCGGTCATAAAAAAAGTACAGCCAGCCCGCGTCGGGCAACGAGTCGTCGAAGCTCGGCAAGGTCGACAGGTCGATTTGCGCAATGAAGCCCAGCGGCGCGGGGTGACCCGGATGGGATCGCAACTAGGAAGTCTTCGTCGGCATCCAACGGGGCCAATCCCATTGGGGAGGCACATCGGGCGTGCCGCCAATTCTCGACGCGCCCTGCTCGAGCGAGCCGTCGGCCACGCGATTCGCCGTTAACCGGATTGAAGGCCTCGCCAGCGACAGGACGTCCACTCCGGCCAGGTCAGCGTTGGCCGCGATTCGGCAGCGAAGCGCCTCCATCAGCCGTTGGATCTCTGGATGCATCCCCAGAGATTACTGCGCCGGACCGCACTAAAAAACCCGTCCAATGCGGATTTCGATTCGCGACTTGTTTAACCACCACGGCACCGGGGACAAGCACGCACTTGCGCGCGGATCGCCCCACCTTGCGAGTAATTCACGAGGTTCGTGTTGCCGCCTCAGCACGAGACCTCCTACGATTGCCGCGCGGGCCAAGCCCTCACGAGGTCTCAGCAATGTGCCGCTACAACTTTTGGCTCGCGCGCGTCTCCAACGTCTGGCGATCGATTTCGATCTCGGCCGGTCGCAGTTCTTCGCGGCGTCGGCGTCATTTGAATGCCGAAGCGCTCGAATGTCGCTGGCTGCTCTCAGCCACTCTGCTTGCGGACACGTTCACGACGACTGCGAATCCCGCGGGCGGCGGCTGGAATGATGTGAATCACGGGCTGGCCGGTCGGCAAAGCGGATCGTTGGCGCCGATCCCCTATGTGGAAAGCATCGCAACCGGAGCCGGCGGGACGCTGGATCCATTGACGCAGGTCAACAACCCGGCCCTTCCCAACACGCTTCGCCTTGCGACCGAGCCGTCGGCGAATCAGACATTCACGTTTGTCTCGCCTGATCGCGACTTCGCCGCCAATGGCTTGAGCATGCAACATCTCTCCGTCGACATCGACCCGCTCGGTCCCGGGAGCGGATCGGCCGCGGATCATTGGGCGGCGGTCGTCTTTGGCGCCGCGCCGGGCTCCTTCGTAATCAATCCCGGCACGGGCCTGCTCGTCCGCAACAACGGCGAGTATGAGCTGTGGAGCAACAATACCGAGCTGACCAGCGGCTTCCTGGCTGCGAAGACTTCTCCGGGGCAGTTTTATTCGATCGATTTCGCCATCAATCCCGCCAACGGCCATTTCACGCTGTCGATCGACGGCAAGACAATTTTCTCAAGCACGCACGGCGTCTACTCGACCAACTACGTGACGCTCGAGGACTACACCGGCAGCGGCGAGGCCGGCGTACAGGCCGACTATTTCGGTGACCTGGCAATTAGCGGCACGGCGGCGCCGCAAATCGTCGCCAAGCCAAACACCACGTATTTCGTCAGTCCCACGGGGAATGACAATAACGCGGGGACTTCGGCCGCGACGGCCTGGCGCACGATCGGTCATGTGAACAGCGTCGAGTTTCAGCCGGATGACCAGATCCTGTTTGAAGGCGGGTCCACATTTGACGGCAACCTCGCCTTCAACAGCCAGGACATCGGCCCGATTACGGTTGGTTCGTACGGCAACGGAGCGGCGAACATCGACGCCGGGAAGGGCACGGCGATTTCCGTCGCTGACAGCAGCCACTTCACGATCGCCGATCTCGACCTTTTCGGCAGCGGCTTTGCCACGAACACGGGCGACGGCATCGAATTTACGAGCGACCTCCCCGGTGTCGCTCAATCCGGACTGTCGGTCAGCAACGTGTCAGCAACTGGCTTCGGCCAGACCGGCGTCAATTTCCTCGGGAGCAATGGCTCCCGTGATTTTCAGAATGTCTCGGTCACGTTCGTCACCGCCAACAACAATGGCAACGGCGGCGTGCAGCTTCAGGGGCAGGGGCAAGCCCGAGATATCTATATCGGTTACGTGACGGCGATCCACAACGCCGGCTCGGCGAGCATCGATTCCGGCTACGGCATTTTGGTGTTCGGTGCCAACGACGTCGTCATCGAGCGCTCGGTGACCGGCGATAACGGGTGGCTGCCCGGCAACCACGGCGAGACGGGCGGAATCGAAGCCATTGCCGACAACCGCGTGCTCTTGCAGTACAACGAATCCTACAGCAACCACGCAGGCAACTCGGACGGCGACGGCATCATTCTCGACGTGACCAACAATTCGATCATGCAATTCAACTACTCACACGACAACGACGGTGCCGGGCTGTTTCTCTTCGCCGAAACCGGGGCGACTTCGACGAACAACATCATCCGCGACAACATCAGCCAGGACGACGCCCGCACGCAGCAGAATACCTACGGCGGCATCTTCGTCGGGGCCGACGTCATCAACGCCCAGATCTACAACAACACGGTCTTCATGGACGCCTCGGCCACGAGCAGCCCGGCGGCCATCCGGCTGCTGGGCCTGCTCGGCAGTACGATCGACGTCCGCAACAACATCTTCGAGACGACAGGGGGAGTGCCGGTGGTCGACTGGGACGGCACCGGGACGGGCGTGCTCTTCCAGGGAAACGACTATTGGTCGGGCAAGTCGCCGCTGGCAATCGATTGGAACGGAGTCACCTACCAGACGTTGCCGGGCTGGCGGGCTGCGACCGGCCAGGAGACCGTCCACGGCCAGCCTTCCGGCCTGAACGTGCAACCCGGGCTGACCGACGCGGGCAGCGGCGGGACCATCGGAAACGCGAACCGGCTCATCACTCTGACCGCCTACGAATTGCAGCCGACTTCGGCGCTCGCCGATGCGGGACTGGACTTGAGCGCGTTCGGACTCACGTGGGACCCGTACCACTTTGGCGATGATGGATTCATCGACCGCTACTTCGCCGATACGGCCACGGACTTCTACAGCAACCTGCTGCCGTTCGCCGGCCCGTTCAGCGTGGGCGCGAATCAAGTGACAACGTAGACGGCGCGGGAGATCAAGCCTCTCGCGATTTCGGGCCTTAGGGAAGCCTGGCTGCCGCAAACATGCCGCCCTGTCGCACTGGCGCAGTGGGCGTTCCGCCGCCAATCGCGAGCGGTGCCTGAGTCCCGGTGGGTTGCCGCCAGAGTCACGCATCGCTTCGCGCGCGAGGTAACTTTCTGCCCGGCGGTCGATCGGCGCAGCGAACCGTTGTGGCGGGTGACTGTCAATAAATCACCCCCCTCGTCTAGACGGTCCCACTGCGTACAATATTGAGAAGCGGTATTGGGTGTAGCCGAGCGCTAGGAGCGTTCCGCGGTCCGCTTCGCAGGCGCAGATTTCGCGCCAGTCGCCCGTCGCTCTGGGAACCCGCTCGCCGAGAATCTGCCGACTTCCGGCTCCAATTCCGCCGCCAAGATTGCCGAGTCCGCCCGTGCGCGAGGATGCCTTGCGCGCCAAGGATGCGGATCCGAATGGCTAGGACCGGCGCGCGACGGCGTCGATTGAGCCGCCAGATCGGGATGCGACGGTCGACGAAGGCGAAAAGCTGTCTTGCATTTCGGACAACGGGCGTTTCAGGCACCGCCGGTAAAGAACCTAAAGTCCTCATACGGAGGCTGTCGAAACAATACGTCAGACGTTTTTTGGCTGGCTCGTCGCACGGTCGCCCCGTGAAGTCGCAGGACGCGGCTGATGAGCGGACGAGAGACGTCCTAGGGGGGATGGACAACTCGGATTCGACCTGCCGCGCGAGCCGGAAGTTCGTGCGCTAGGACCTCTCCGGTCCTTTGCCCCCACGTCGACAGTTCTGTCTCGCACAGCGCTTGTTCGACGACGATCCCGACGTATTGCCAGAGCCTGATGATCAGGCACGCAACGGGACGAGCGGGGGCTCCTCTCAGGGTGCTCTCGCGCGGATTGTTGCGGACCCCGACCCAAGACCGCGGTGGTTCTTGTATGTCACGGACCGAGTGGCTAGGAGAGCCGGCCATCGTGCTAGGGGTGAAGATCCTGAGGGCCCGACGAACCCTCTGAGTTGGCCTAGAGATACCGATTGGAGAGCCCGCAATGAGGACGATCTTCACTACTGGACAAGTAGCAAAGATCTGCAAAGTGGCACCCCGCACCGTGAGCAAGTGGTTTGATTCGGGCCGGCTACGCGGCTATCGGATCCCCGGTTCCCAGGACCGGCGGATTCCCCGCGAGCACCTGATTCGCTTCCTCAAGGAACACGGGATGCCGCTGGGTGAGCTGGAAGACGAAGCGATGGGCAAGATTTTGCTCGTCGGCGCCGACCATGCCGTCCGCAGCAGTTTGCATGAAATGATGGGAACGGACGACTTCAAAATCGAGTCGGCCGTGAGCGGATTCGAGGCCGGAATTCAGGCCGAGTCGCTGCACCCGGATTGCGTCGTCATCGACTTCGCAATGGGACGCAACGAATCGCTGATGATCGCCCAGAATCTCCGCAAGAACACGGAATACACGGAGACGGTGCTGATCGGACTGCTGAACGACGATGACAACGCCAGCGGTTTCGATCGGACGGTCTTCAGCGAGACGTTCCGCAAACCGTTCGACGCGGCCCTGCTGGCCGAACGGATTCGGACGCTCGTCGGACGCAAGAAGCAGCTCGCCTAAGACGGATCCGCCCGCAACCACTGGCGGATAGCCGCCAGGGCCACCCACCAAGCGGACAAGCCGCGAGGGTCGCCCAAGCGGGCGGACAAGTCGCCGGAGCCACCCAACCGGCGGACCAGCCGTCCGTGCGACCCAGCACAGCGAGTTCATCCGACGAGAGTCGGCCGCCGGGTCTTAAGGACAAGACCCGGGACCAACGCCCCGCCCCGATCCTCGACCCCCCAAAAGTCGACCCCAGAAATCAACCGATGCCGGCCGCAAACAACCCTAGCGGCCGGCATCGGTTTTTGTGTTGGGCGCATTGACGTGTCGCGCGGCCTACGACCATTTTGGTCGGCAGGTGCAGGCTCGCATTGTCCGGCCTGCGCACCGCGTCATAGAGTAGCGGAATGGCCGTTTCGCCCTCTGCTTCCGCTCGACCGCCGCGCGCGTGGCTCGTTCCCGCGATGCTCGCCGGGTGCGCGTTCGTCGTTGTTGTCGCGGCTATCGATGCGGCCGGCGACTATCCCGACGCGCCGCAAGGACCCGGGCTCACGATCGACGAATCGTTCAACGTGCAGGAGGGCGTGCGGCTCGTCGAGGAGCTCAAGGTCTGGGCCCTCGGATGGATCTCGGGTGACCGGATGCTCACGCTCCGGCAGGTCTTCGGCGACTTTGATGACTTGGGACCCGACTGGAAAAACGGTTACCACAATCCCGATCATCCGCCGCTCGGCCGCGTCTGGCTCGGGGTTTGGCATAACGCGACGATTGCCGTCGCGCCGCCCCGCAATCACCCGGGAGCGTTCGCGTTTGTGACGAGTGCCGCCCGGGTTGGGTCGGCCGCCGCCTTCGCGATCACAGTCTTCTTGTGCGGCTGGACGGCCACGCTCTGGTACGGCCGCACGGCCGGAGTTGTGGCGGCGCTCGCCGTCGTGCTGATGCCGCGAGTTTTCGGACACGCGCACCTGGCGGCGCTCGAGACGTGCATTGACTGCACCTATCTGGTGGCCGTGCTGGTGGTGGCGCGAACGTGGACGAGCGATGCGGGCGTGCGCTGGCCGTGGGCCGTGCTGGCCGGTCTGGCTTTGGGGGCGGCCATGCTGACCAAAATTCAGGGCGCCCTGTTGCCCGTTCCCTTGGCGATTTGGGCGCTCGCGAACTGGCGGCTACGGGCAGTTGTTCCCTTGGCGATTTGCGGATGCGTGGCGCTGGCGGTCTTTTTTCTCTGCTGGCCCTGGCTCTGGTGGCACCCGGTCGCCAACTTCCTCAAATACCTGGGCCGGACCACCGACCGGCCGACGCTCTACCTCTGGTACCTCGGCACGCGCTACGCGGATCGCAGCCATCCCTGGCACTATTGTGCGGTCCTGTTTCTCACGACCGTTCCGCTCGGCCTGCAAGCCCTTGGCGGACTGGGGCTGTTTGCCGGCCGGACGCGGCTGCGATTCGCGCGGCACGAACAGCTGGTGCTGGGGGCTCTGCTCTTTCCCCTTATGCTCTTCAGCATTCCGCGGATTGCGGTCTATGACGGGGCACGGCTGTTTCTGGTCTCGTTTCCCCTGTGGGCGATTTTTATCGGTCGCGGGGGCTCAGTAGCCTGGGACTGGCTGTGCCGACGGCTGCCGCGACGCGCCGCTTTCGCGGTGGCCGGCCTGTTTCTCGTCGGCCAGAGTTGGGGCCTCGTGGCGACGTGGCCTTGCTTCCTCAGCGCCTACAACGGAGCGGTCGGCGGGTTGAGCGGCGCGCACCGGCTCGGCTTCGAACTCGACTACTGGGGCGCGTCCGTGACCCGCGATTTTCTCGAGCGGGCCGCTCAGGCCGTGCCGGACGGCGCGGAGATCGACGTCGCCCCCGTGCTCCACCCTTTCCAGCTCAGCGAGATGCTCACGCAATCGCCCGTGCTGCGGCGGCGCGGGATTCGACTGCACGCCTACGACGCCGATCAGCCGCGGCACGCGGGGTATCTCCTCGTCTTCTGTCGGCTGGCCGACCTCTCGCCCCAATTGCAGCAACTCGTTGCCGAGCACAGCCCGCTCGTGGAAGAACGTCGCGGCGGCGTGCTTTTGGCCGGCCTCTACCAGCAAGCACCAATGACAAAGCACGAATGACGAAGGAATGAGTGAATGACCTAAGCCCGCGGGAAGCGTACTTCCTTTGCGCTCAAGCGGCATTTCTCATTCGAGCTTCGTCGTTCGTGCTTCGTGCCTGACTTGTGGCCAGGAACTAGCTTGGTGCCGGAGGCCTGGCTTGGTGCCGGGCCTAATTCGTGCCGGGCCTTACTTGCTGTTAAAGATCTGCGAGGTCCGGCCCGTTGACTCCGTTTGCGGGGCGTTCGGGTTGGTGAAGGCCCGCGACGTGCGACCCATCGATTCGGGACGTTTCTTGGCGTCCGGACGGGCCACGTTCCCTTGCATACCCTGGTGCAGGTTCCAGGCCTGCGTCACACCCGGACGCCAGATGCGGCGGCCCGGCTCGTAGCCGATGTAGTTGAGGAAGTCCTCGATGGTGACGATGCGAACGCCGTGCTCTTGCGCCTCTTGGATCATCTTCTTGTGGGCTTCGCCAATCAGCCGATCGGCCTCTTTGTCCTCGGGCTTGGCTTCGTAGGTGTCGGGAATCTTGCCAACGACGAGGAACTTGGTGCCGACGTTGATGCTGCCGTTGGTCGGATGGCGGGCGCCTTTGTCGTCCACTTCGTCGATGATCTCGCCACCGGAGGCGGCCACCAGGTCGTGCAGCACTTCGCGGTCGTTGACGCCGTCGTTGTCGAGGTCGAACAGGCCGACGAATGCGAACTTCTCCTTGCGCCCCGGGGCCCACAGCGGCGTGTAGACCTCGTCCCCCTTCACGATCGGATCGCTGATCCGCTGGCGGGTGATGCGGGCCTGCGCCATGTCGCCGTCGACGCTAGTGACTTCGATCGCTCCCTTGATGTCCTTCAGGCCACGGGCAACGCCCTCGTTGACCTGCTTATACACGCTGAAGGTCGTCCCTTTGCGGAGGTTGTCGCGACTGCCGCGGTTGATCCACACCTGCCCCGTGTCGAGATCGACCCATTCGATCTTGCCGCTGGGGACCTCGAAGCTCCACTTCTCGCGGGCGTCTTTCTCCGTCCGCAAGCCTTGGTTGATCGTTGCGAGTTTAGTGATGCGCGCCGTGCTGGCGTCTTTATCCTTCACCGCGTCCGAGCGGACCTGCTGGTTCTCGGACTGCAGCCTCTGAATCTCCGCCTGCCGGTCGTTCACTTCCTTTTCCTTCTTGGTGACCGCCTCTTCCTTGCTCGTCTGGGCGTCCTGGCGATCCCCCTCGGCCTTCTTCTGGGCCTGCGTGTGAGCGTCGACCATGCCCTGGTATTCGCCGCGCAAGGCGAGAATTTGCTTATTGAGGTCGATCGTCTGGGCGTTGAAGGTGGCCCGGTCCTTTTGCAGAGTGTCGAGTTCCTGTCCGACGCGCTGCAGCGTGGCGGCGACGGTCGGCATCGTCAGCTCGCCGGGGGCGACGCGCGCCATCAGCGTCCGCAACTGGCCGATCACCGAATTCTCACCCTCGGCGTCGGTCTTCCCGATCTCGTCGGTGTTCGGATAGCCGAGGAATTGCCGCAGGCTCTGTAAGTTGGCGGTCGCGGTTTGCAGACTCTTTTCGGCCGCGTTTTTCTTTTCGATTTCGGCTGCTTTCTGGGCGTCAGCATCAGCCGCCGCTCGATACTGGAGGAAGGCGACGACGAACGCGATGATCATGCCCATGACGGTGAACACGAGCGCGATCTGCAGACCGGTGGACTTGTTGGCAGCCGGCATTACTCACTCCGATTCGGAAAGACGTGCTTGAGCGTGCGACGAGAGGCCGTGTTCGGGAATTCGACCGTCGAGAACGACAGTCCGCGCCCCACTCGGGATCGGACGCGGGCCGGTTCGCAGGACAGTGTCGACGTTGTTGCTGTCTACGGTGCTGCTGTAAGCGGATTTGGGGGCTGATTTCGCGCCCGCGGACCCCTATCCTACGAGTGTAAAGGGGCCTGAAGGCAAGTCAAGCGGTTTCCGCGATCCCCGCTCAACCGATCTGCCGGCGCGGTCAGGTTTTGCGTGCGGGAACGGTCGCCAATCCGCCCCCCGGGCGAGTCCAGGACGCAAGCGACCACGCAAAACCGGCCTGATGCGATTCTTCGACCCCGTCCGCTCGAAAACAAGCGGCGAGATTGGGAAAATCTCAAACCGTCGGCCAAACCCTAGTCGCCAAACCGCCGCCGACCCGCCAACCCTTCGAGGACTTGATGCCCGAGACGTTGTTTATCGTCGACATGTATTCGCTCGTTTTCCAGGTCTTCCACGCGATCCCGGAGATGACCGGACCGAGCGGGCAGCCGACGAACGCCGTTTTCGGCTTCACCCGCGATCTGCAGACAATCCGGGCCCTGCCCGGCGCCACCCATCTGATCTGCGCCCTCGACGTATCCGGACCGGCGACCCGCAACGAGGTCTTTGCCGAGTACAAAGCCAACCGCTCCGAAATGCCCGTCGACCTGACGGCGCAGATCCCGCGGATCCTCGAGGTGCTGGAAGGTTTCGGCATCCCGGCCCTGGGCTATTCGGGCTGGGAAGCCGACGACGTCATCGCCACCGTCGTGCGGCTGGCCAGCGAGCGCGGGATCGAGTCGCGGATCGTCACCAGCGACAAGGATGTTCGCCAGCTCCTGGGGCCGCTCGTCCAGATCTTCAACGTCCGCAAGAACACGTTCTACGACGCGTCCTCGCTCGATCTCGATTGGGGCGTGCGGCCCGACCAGGTGATCGATTTTCAGTCGCTCGTGGGCGATGCCGTCGACAACGTCCCCGGCATTCCGCTCGTCGGCCCGAAGAAAGCGTCCGCCCTACTGCAGCAGTTCGGCACGCTCGAAGAAGTGTTGAAGAACGCCGACAAAGCGCCGGGGGCGAAGCTCAAAGAAAACCTGAAGAATTTCGCCGACCAGGCCCGTACCAGCCGCAAGCTGGTTGAGCTGAATACCACCTTGCCAATCGACGTCGACTGGGAGGCGGCCCGCATAAAACAGCCCGACCGCGCGCGGCTGCGATCTCTCTTTACCGATCTGGGCTTTCGACGGTTCGCCGACGAAATGCGAAGCGAAGCCCCCGTCCGCGCGACGCAGCAATCCCTGTTGCCTGACCCCAGCGAGGTCGAAGCGCCCGCCAGCAGCGAGCCCGCGTTGCTCGGCGAGTCGGACGCGGAGGAAGAACCCTTCGTGTTGGGCGAACCGCACGACTCGCCCGTGAAAAAGAAACCGCCCGCCGCAAAGCCGATCCCCGCGCCGGTGCGCGCCGTCCCCACCGACGTCGATCCGTCGCGCTATCGCGGCTTCAAGATTGTCGATGACGATGCGGCGCTTGCCGACTTTGTGCGAGAGCTCGCCGGGCAGCGGACGTTTGCCGTCGACCTGGAGACGACCAACGTCGACCCGCTCCGGGCAGAGATCGTCGGCTGGGCCTTCAGCTGGCAGGAAGGCCTGGGGTACTACTTGCCTGTGCGCAGCCCGGCAGGGCAACGCACGCTCGATCCAAAACGCGTGCTCGCGGCGCTGAAGCCGCACCTGGAGAACGCAGCGAACGTCATCGTCAACCAAAACATCAAGTACGAGATCCTGGTGCTGCGGCAGCAGGGCATCGAGCTGGGCGAAATCGGCCTGGACCCGATGGTGGGCGATTACCTGCTCGATGCCGGGGCCCGCGCTCACGGCCTGGACGTGCTGGCCGAAAAGTTCCTCGGCCATCACACGATTCCGATCCGCGACTTGATTGGCACGGGCTCCAAGCAACTGTCGATGGACCAGGTCGACATCCCCAAGGCCGCCGAATACGCGGCCGAGGACGCGCAGGTCGCCTTCTCGCTCGCGCACGTCGTCGAGCAAGAGCTCAAGCAGGAAAAGCTGTGGGACTTGTACTGGGAGCTGGAACGGCCGCTGATCCGCGTGCTGGCCGACATGCAGGCTGCGGGAATTCGCGTCGACTGCGACGAGTTGGCCCGGCAGAGCGCCGACGTCACGCACCGCCTGTCCGCCATCGTGGACGACATCTATCGCGAGGCGGGGGGCGCGTTCAACATCGATTCGCCGCTGCAGCTCCGCAAGGTGCTGTTCGAGCAACTGAAGCTGCCGGTCCTCAAGCGGACGAAGACGGGCCCCAGCACCGATCAGGATGTGCTCGAGCGACTGGCCCTGCAACACTCGCTGCCGGCCAAGATCATCGAGCAACGGCAGCTCTCGAAGCTCAAAGGCACGTATCTCGACGCGCTGCCCAAGATGGTCAACCCGCAGACGGGGCGGATTCACTGCTCGTTCAACCAGGTCGTCGCGGCGACGGGTCGACTGAGCGCGAGCGATCCCAACCTGCAAAACATCCCGATCCGCACAGAAGAAGGCCGCCGTGTCCGCCGAGCGTTTCTTGCCTCGGCCGAGGGCTGGAAGCTCTTGTGCGCCGACTATTCGCAGATCGAGCTGCGGATGCTGGCTCACTTCAGTCGCGACAAGGCCCTGCAAGAATCCTTCCGCGAGGGGGCCGACATTCACTCGGCCGTCGCTCAGGAGGTTTTCGGCGTGGCGGAAGCCGACGTCACGTCCGACATGCGGCGAATCGCCAAGGCGGTGAACTTCGGCGTGATCTACGGCCAGAGCCCGTTTGGCCTTGCCGCCGCGCTGGGCATCGATCCGGACGAAGCCGGCGCATTCATCGACAGTTATTTCACGCGTTACGCCGGCGTGACCCGCTACTTGCAGCAGATTCTCCGCGACTGCCATCGGACGGGCTACGCGCATACGATTCTCGGCCGCCGCCGTCCCATCTCCGGTATTCGTCCGGCTGCCATTACCCGCATGCAACGCAACCTGGCCGAGCGGACGGCGATCAACGCGGTGATTCAGGGCTCGGCGGCCGACCTGATCAAACGGGCCATGTTGCGACTGGCCGACCGCCTCCGCGCCGCCTCATTTCCCGCCAAGCTGCTGCTACAAATTCACGACGAACTGGTCTTCGAGGTGCCCGAAGAGCACGTCCGCGAGCTGGCCGACATGGTACGGCACGAGATGGAACACGCGATGGAGTTGGAAGTGCCCCTCGTCGTCGACCTGTCGGCCGGCGACAACTGGCTCGACGTGGAGACGATCGAGTGATTAAGAGCATCGCACGGAAGTGCGGGGCTCCTTGAAGGCGACACTCGCAAGACCGAGGATTGCTACTCCTCGGAATTCTCGATCGCTTGGACTGAATGGAGCTTGTCTCTGAGTTCGCGCGAAACGAATATCTTGCTGCCCGCCGGCAGATCATCCTTTGCTGTGTTCGGCAACAACGCGATGACTCGCCAACGTCGATCAATCGCACCCATTACGTCCGTCGAATCGAATGCCACATTGAAATGTACCGCGTTGAATTGAGCGATTGACTCATACCTCTGCCCGTCGGGCTTTTCCACGACGACTGTTTCGACCTGGTTTTTCCAGCCGTTCGGGACGGAGAAATCCGGGTGGACGACGAGCCCGTACCCCTGGATGTGAAAACTTTCGTCGACCCTTAGCAGCTCGGTTCGCGGTTCCATTAGCGTTTCGGCACGGCTCGCGACAAGCCGAGCGTCACCCAGGAAGTTGCCCCGCACGTGATGGGTGTCAGCAGCTTGGCGTGGCCGGGCTTCCCGTCTGGAGAGGCATGCGAGGTCATCGGCCAGCTGCCGTCCGGCTTTTGCGTCGTCACGAGAAAAGCGATGGCACGCTTCATTTGCGGACGCTCGGCCGAGTAGCCCGCCAGTGACAGGACGTACAGAGTCTGGCCGGTGGCGAAGGCGTCGCTCTTCATTTCGGGGAGCTGGCGCCAGCCGCCATCCGGCTGTTGCGCGGCCAGCAATTCGTTGATCTGCGGCTGGAGGTCGCTCGTGGCTTTGCCGGCGCGGAGCGCCAGCAACAGTTTCAAAACCTTGCTCTGGTACGTGTCGGGCTGCTTGGCGTCGGCGAGCCAGGCGACCCCTTTTTGCAGTGCGACACGCTGCGGCGTCGAAGTGACGGTGGCCGGATCGGCCTGCAACGCCATGAGGATCCAGCCGACGTCGGTGAGCTGAGTCTCGTTGATCGGCGGCCGGCTGAGAAAGAACTCCCACGAGCCGTCTTTCATCTGCTTCTTGAGGATCTCCTCGGTGATAAAGCTCAGGCTCTGTTTCTGGCCCTCGCTTAAAGTCGGGAACGAACGTCCGGCGACCGCCAGGAACGGCAGCCCCATGTTGAGGCCTCGGGCAAGCGGTCGCGTGTCCGGAGGATCTTTCGGGCCGGGCACGAGCTTGACCGCGATCAATTTGTCGGGGCTTCCCAGTGTGGCTTCGATCTTGTCGGCCATGAACTTCTTGTCGATGGCGTAGCCCAGCTTGTCGGCTTCATTCAGCGCCCAGAGAGGCATGCCGGCGTGATGACAGGCCGCACAGCGGCGCGTGTTGAGCCAGTTGCCACTTTCGGTTTGCAGGTAGCCGATGGAGCGGTCGACCGCCCGCTGGACTTGCTCCCGGGGCACGGGAGGAGCCGGGGCTGCTGCGTCGGCCTGGGCGTCCGGCGACAGGCACAAGCCCAAAAAAATCGCGGCGAGTGGCGTTGCGCGAGCCATCATTCGTCGCCTGTATAAGAGGTGGGAATCGGGGTGGGGCTGTCCTCAACTGTATCCGCACGCGGACGCCCTGTCATCGCCCACGTTCTCACCCGCGTTCTTAACTGTGTGCGCCCGTTCCTAACCGTGTGTCGTTAACTCAGCGAAGGCTCCGCAATTCCGCCCGCGATGACAATCCGGTAGGATCATCGCGACTTCGCCCCACACCCCCCACGTTAGGGCTTTATGGCTTCGGCGAACCCCGACCTCTCTCAGCCCGATCCCCGCCCGCCCCTGTGGCACGACGTCTCGTACCACGGGATGAACTTCACGCAGTTCTTCGGGGCCTTCAACGACAACCTGTTCAAGCAGCTCGTGCTGCTGATCTGCGTCGATTACTTCCGCGAGACGGGCAAAAACGATCAGGGGGCCGCGCTGCTGCTGTTCGCCCTCCCCTTCGTGCTCTTCTCCGGATTTGCCGGTTTTCTCTCCGATCGCATGAGCAAGGTGCACATCGTCGTGGCGATGAAGGTCGCCGAGATCGGTGTGATGACGGCCGGGCTCCTGGCGCTGCACTCGACGGACGGCCGCATGATCTTTTTGTTGGCCGTCGTGTTTTTGATGGGCACCCACAGCGCGTTTTTCGGGCCGCCGAAATACGGCATCCTGCCCGAGCTGTTTCGCGAGCGCGACTTGCCACAGGTCAACGGCATGATCCAGATGACGACGTTTCTGTCGATCATCCTGGGGATGGCGCTCGCCGGCTTTATCAAGGAGTGGTACAACGATCGCCTCTGGATCGGCAGCGCGGTCTGCATTGGGATCGCCGTCACGGGTACGCTGACGTCGCTGGTCATTCGTCGCACACCCATCGCGCAGCCGGGACTCAAATTCACGCCTTCGGCTCTGTTCATCAGCGGCGAGACCTGGCGGATGTTGAAAGCCGACCGGCCGTTGATGCTGGTGCTGGTGATCTCGTCGTTGTTTTGGTTCCTGGGCGGCGTGATTCAGCCTTCGGTCAACGACTTCGGCAAACTGCAGATGAACTACGGCGACGGACGCACGAGTCTGCTGTCAGTCTGCATGGCCGTCGGCATCATGGTCGGCTGTCTGTGGGCTGGCGGAGCGGCGCGCGGCAAGATTCGCGTCGGCTTCGTGAAGCTCGGCGCGTGGGGCATCGTCGTCTGCTTGTCGGGCTTAGCGGTAATCGGCAGCGTCGCCGGCGTTTCTCTGACCCCGAGCAAGGCGGCCTCGGAAGCCGGCTCGTCCGAAACCGCGAAGGCTGCGGAGAGTCCCATCGGCGAAACGAGCGCCACGCCGTCTCCCGCCCGCACACCCGAGTCGGTCGTGGAGATGCTGCGGCCGACCAGCCTGTTCGAGATCGCCTGCCGGGTGCTGCTGGTGGGCGTGGGCTTCTTCGCCGGCTTCTTCTACGTGCCGCTGGCCGTGATCATGCAGGTTCGTCCGCCGGCCGAGCAAAAAGGACGCATGATCGGCGCGATGAATCTCATCAATTGGATCGGCATCATGCTGGCGGCCGTCTTTTATCTGCTGGTCATCGAGGCTTGCCGAATCCTGCAGATCCGCGAGAGCTGGATCTTCGCGATGTCCGCCGCCGTGATGCTGCCGGTCGCGCTGCTCTATCGGCCGAACGTGGAGTTGCGCTCCCAGTCCGCCTGAGGCCGCCGACCGCAGCGCGCGCCGCGCGTTCTGGCGTGCCTCTCCGGAGAGGCACGCGTCGAACCCTCCCTAGCCCCAATCTGGCTTGCGCCCTAAAATACGGCCGGTTCTACGTTTGGCCCACCGCGGTGTTCCCATTCGAAGCAGCTGTTCCGCCAAAAAAACGCCGGTTTGCCCGGAAATTTGATTCGCATGCTTGATCCCCGCATCCCGTTTAAAAACCGGTATCTGGCCGGCATCTTGGCCTTTTTGTTTCCCGGCGCGGGACACGTCTACCAGGGCCGCTATTTCAAAGGCATCCTTTGCGGCACCTGCGTGCTGGTGACCTTCTTCTACGGCATGGCACTCGGGAACTGGAGCGTCGTCTACTGGAAGAAGGACCCCACGAACTTTCTGAATCCCTATTACGCACAAGTCTTCGTCGGTTTGCCGGCGCTGCCGTCCCTGATGCAGGCGCGGCGTTACGAGAGCCGCACGAACGTCGATGAAATCAGCCTGTCCGCGCCGCTCAACGCTCCCTTTCACGGAACGTTGCGGATGCATGACCACAATTTCGGACTGGCCGACGGCGCGGTGACGGGGCAGATCGAGCTCCAGGCGGGGACCAAGCCCGCCGAAGGCCGCGTGGTGCAGGGCAAATTCACCGGCACCGAGGACAAAAAAGAGATCACGCTGTCACTGGGGGGCACTCCCAAGTTTGGCAAAGCCGTCTCGGCCGATCCAGAACGCGAGCTTCTCTCAGTCGACGTCATCGACGCGAGCGATCCGCCTCAAACGATCGGCCGGCTCAGCGGCAAGTTTCCGCGCAAGCTCGTCGATCGCTTCGAGGCTCCGCCCGACGACGAATACTACCTCTCGCTGCACCGCACACTCGGCAAGTTTCACGAGCTAGCGATGACCTTCACGATGATCGCCGGCCTGCTCAACATCCTGGTGATTCTGGACGCGGTGGAAGGTCCGGCCTACGGCTACGGAGACGGCAGCGACGCCGAACAAAAGGCCGCCGCCAGCGCGTCGGCCGATAAGACGGTCAAAGCCGTGCCGCCTGCCCAGCCTCCGCCGGCGCATCCCCCGATCGCAGCGCCTAAGGTTTAACAATCGCCTTCGCGAGTGACGCCTCAAGGAATCTGCAGCATGCAGTCGTTTTTGATCCTGGCCGACAAAACCCACGCCAGCTGGTACCTGCTGCCGCTGGCGCTGACGGTCAGCCTGGTCTACAGCGCCACCCGGTTCGAGTATCCGCCGCAGATCCTGCGGCGATCGGCCCGATTGTTCGTCACGATTCTGGTCTCGATGGCGGCGCTGTTCGCGGTCCTGTTTTTGCTCTCGTGGAACTTGTGACGCGCAAGCGACCAGGAGACTGACACGATGAAGATGATCTACGGATTCATCTTGGTGGTGCTGTTGGGGGCCGTCGGACTGTTCGTGCTGCAAAACCGCGACGAGGTGACGCTCAAGTATCTCGATCGGACGGTGACCACCACCGTGGCCGTGTTGATCGGGGCCACCTACGGGGTCGGCATGATCACCGGCTGGACAGTGCTGGGTTTCCTGCGACGATCGATTCACCGCGTGTCGCAGCCGCCGGCAAGATCGAACTAACTCGCGCCGCTTGCCGCGTCGTCGCACCGATGAGCCGGCGGGCCAGATCAAGCTCGCGTCCCGTCCGCCGCCAGAACGCTCCAAAGCCGATCCCCGTCGCTCGAAACACGCGGGCGTGATTCATCCAGACCGCGACGCACACGACCCTAAAGCCGATCCGCTCGGCCGCGCCAGTCAACAGGCCTAGAGATCGCCGGCGCTCGCCCCGCATGTGTGCCAGGCGATCACACTGGAACCGCACGTGCCAGCGCTCGTCGCGAAGGATCCGCCCACAGATCGCTCGCAGCACGGGATCGTCCGTCGCCCGGCTGAGCGCGGCGTAGTAAACGCGGGCCATCAGCTCGGCGGCTAACAGCACCGCCAGCATCAGCTCCAGCCCAACCAGGTTGCGGCATCGGCGAAAGATGCCGTTGGTCCACTGCCGGCCGAGAAGGTCGGTCTTCTCCCGCCTCAAGAAGCGCGCGAGCAATTCGGCATGGTGCTGCTCTTCGCGAATGAAGAGCCGGAGCGACTTGAGATAGTGGCCATCGCCGGTCTGCCGGCAATAGGTCTCGGCCGCCCGCAACAGCCGACTGCCGCCCCCGCTCTCGCCGAGCTGGAAAATCTGAATCGAGCGGAGCACGGCCCTCCGCTCGACGGCCGAGAGTCGCCGCGGATCGTCCCAGGGAATGTCGGCCGGCGTGTCGGCATTCGCGTGGAAATGCCGCACCCACTGTCGCGACGTGTTCGGCACCCCGGACGGCAACCGGCACAGCTCGACGTAGACCGCATCGATGGTCTCGTCCGGCGTCGACGTGCCGGCCGTCAGCCCGATGACCTGGTGGCCGTCGAAACGGCACTCGGCGAGCCCGCCCGCGTCCTGCACGTGCCAGACCGGAACGTTCGCGGCCCGGCAGCGCTCCACGAGCTGTCGCGTGTTGTTCGAGTTCTTTCCGCCCACGACGACCATCGCGTCGACCTTATAAAGCAGCCGCTCGAGCGCTTGCTGCCGTTCGCGCGTCGGCTGACAGACGGTGTCGGCAAAGCGGACCTGGGAAGCTGGATTGCGAGCACGCACGGCGGCGAGGATCTGCTTCGCCAGATCGGGCGGAGTGGTCGTCTGACAAACGAGACCGAGCTTCGCCTGTCCGAAGTCGACAACATCCTCCAGGCTCTCCAGCACGTTGTACGCGGTCAGGTCTTCGACGATGCCGCGGACCTCGGCATGCGCTCGCCGCCCGACGACGAGCACGTGGTATCCGTCGGCTTGCAGAGCCTGGGCCGCGCGGTGCACGCGTTCGACGAGCGGGCAGGTCGTGTCGATCAACCGTTTGCCGGCTCCCTCCAGTCGACGTCGCTCGCGGTCGCTGATGCCGTGAGCCGTGATCAGTACGTCCTGCGTTGGCGGCAGCGAGTCGCGTTCGGTCTCGGCCGTCATGCGAAAGCCGCGCGTGCGCAACTGGACGAGCACGGTCTCGTTGTGCACCAGCTCGCCGTGAATCGTGGTGTTGACCGGATCGGGCAGGGCAGCGGCCATCGCCAGGGCGTCGCGAACGCCAAAGCAAATTCCCATCGCATCGGCACGCAAGACTTTCATCGGTGACCTCCTTCGTCCTACTCAACAACTTTGCAATACAAAGTTATGAGCCAAAAAAATTTGACGGCGATTCTCAGGCCGGCGACCAGCCTCCCAGGAGATCGCGGGCGGTCGACTTCGAGGTGGCCGTCCGAGCGGCCGCGGCGTCGGAGATGACCTGTTCCAGCACGGCGACATACTCGAGGAAACGGCGGCGGCCGTCTGTCGTCAGGCGGCAGAGCGTTTGCGGCTTCCCTTTTTGCGAGCCCTTCCAGACGTCCACCAGCCCGGCTTCCTGCAGCACTTTGAGATGGCGGTTGAGATTGCCGTCGGTCAGCGAGCAGAGTGCTTTCAATTCGGTGAAGAGCAGCCCCTCGCGGCGCGTCATCAACGACGTGAGGATCCCCAGGCGGGCCTTTTCGTGGATGGCCCGCTCGAGCCCCTCGTAGGCAAAACGCCCCGAGTCGCGCCGCGCCGGCTTGCGATCACGAGACATGCTTGCGCTCCACGCAGCGGTAGACAATCGCCGCCGCCAGCAACTGTCCCACGCCGAAGGTCGCGGCCATCATCCAAGGCGAGAGGGTCTCGAACCGCTTGCCGCTGGCGAGGCACGCCGTGCCAGCCAGGAGGTAGTAGGCGGCCACCCACACGACGGGCCGCGGAAAGAGCCGGGCCGACGCAAAAACTCCCAACCCGAACACCAGCGCCCAGAGTCCGGGCAGCATCCAGGCCGTTTCGGGAGCGACGACGGCGATCGCCACCGTGATGAGGGCGCCGACCACCAGGCAGGGCAAGAACTGCTCGACGGCCATCCGCGTCAGTCGCGCGGCCGTCTCGGAGTTCGCTCGGCGGCAGCGGATCAGCATCTCGATGCCCACCGGCACAATGCTGACCACCGCCACGCCCACCCACAGCCCCAGATACGCATCGAGCCGGCCCAGAGGCTCGGGAACGAAGGCCGCCTGCACGCCGGCTGCGGCAATCGCCATC
>Ga0210390_10001004_pt1 | contig 28319 bp, 20 predicted proteins | sample IncBWH11OmetaG_FD_161050 | JGI IMG/M metagenome (GOLD analysis project Ga0210390, IMG submission 161050) | Forest soil microbial communities from Barre Woods Harvard Forest LTER site, Petersham, Massachusetts, United States - Inc-BW-H-11-O ...
CGCTTTCGTTGCCATGACCTCCTCCGCGCAAACCACCCTTCTGAAGCGATTTGTCTTACTGGACCAGAAGGGCGAGCCCCGCGCCCAAGCGGACGATTCCGGGAATCTGGTTGTTTTCTGCGTAACTCCCGCCATCACTTCGCAATTGCAAATCGGCAAGCCCGAAATCCGCGATAACGTCGCCTACGTGCCGCTGGTGGTGAAGGATGCCACCGACACCACGGACGCCAATGCTCGCCGCGTCACCATGGGCCTGGTGCGTGAAAATGGCCAATGGAAACTTTTATCTTTGGGTCTTTTGTTACTCGACCTGCCGACGCTCGCCGAAGAATGGGATCGTGCGGAGCTTCAAAACAATGAAAAATCCGCAGTCGCGTCCATAAAAGAGCTCGCAGCTGCCGTTGAGAAATATCGCATCACCTACACGCGCCTTCCGCAAACGCTCGCCGAGCTTGGTCCCCCTCCTTCCGGATCTCCTAAGAATGACCACGCCGGGTTTGTCGATGCGGCGCTCGCTTCCGGACGCAAGGATGGCTACTCTTTCCGTTACGTCATCGTCGGCGCCAATAATGTGGGCGCGCCGGCCATTTTCGAACTCGCGGCGATTCCCACTGAGTATGGGCGCACTGGCACCCACTCTTATTTCCGTGACGGCACCGGCGTCTTGCACGGCGCGGATCACCAGGGCGCGCTCGGAACCATCGTGGACCCGAAGGTCGAATAGCGCACACTTGCCGCACGCACCTCCGATATTAGCCGCATCGGTTGTTACATCGATACCCTAAATCCCATCCCGCAGGGCTCGCAGGTTCGCGTGCGCATAACCCATCACGAGGAAATATTCGAAGCCGTCGGCCGCGTCGTCTATGTCAGCCTTGGCTTGGGCATGGGCGTTGTGTTTGAGACTATCTCCGACGAACAATTCACCGGCTGGTGCGCTGGCTGGACTCTCCCAAAGAAGAGTACTAACTGTAACCTCTCGCAGCACGCCGCGTTTGAGACTTACGCAAGTTGAGCTACCATTTCTGTCAACGACTCTATGCGACTCGCCTTCTTGCGTTGGCACCTTTTTGCCTGTCTCGTCGTCATGGTGGCTGCGACCTGCGCGCCCTGCCATGCGCAGCAAGTGGAATCCATTTACGGTCCGCTGCCAGTCTTCGAATTTCACAGCGGCTTCTGGGTCAATCTCCATCATTTCCTTTATCACGAAGCGCGCGCGCGTTTGGCCGCAAAAGACCCCACCACCGCCAAAATTTCCACTCCAGTTTTGAAACCGAGCGCCGCCAACACACTTTCCCCGGCCGAGCTGAAAACCTGGAACGATGCCGTCTCCTATTACATGGCGAATTATGCCGGCAAAGATCTGTTGATCAATATTGACCTCATCCTGCTGAAGAACCAGATCGAAGACTTCGAAGATTGCGATGAGTTAACCGGCCGCAAGAAACCCAGCTGCGACGCTGGCCTGCCCGGCAAAATCGGCCCGATCCTGGACGCCGTCGCCCCCATTTATCGCGCGCATTGGTGGGCCGATCAGGATCGCGCCAATCGCCGCTGGGTCGCCCGGGTTGCTCCGCTCGTCCGAGAACAAGGCGTCGGCCTCTCAGAGCGGCTTGCGGATATCTACCAAACGCGCTGGCCCAAGGAAAAAATCCGCGTCGACGTTTGCGCTTTTGCCAATTCCGTCGGTGCATACACTTCGCTTGATCCTCTGCGCGTCACCATCGCGAGCACAGATCCACGCAACCAAGGTCCCGAGGCACTGGAAGTCCTGTTTCACGAAGCGTCACACGGAATTGCGGCACCCGTGGAAGCCGCCATCAGTCGCGAATGCAAGCAACGCGAAAAGCCGATTCCCCGCGATCTCTGGCACGCGCTCATCATTTACACCACCGGGGAAGTCCTCCGCCCGGTGTTTAAAGACTCCGCCACAACGGAAAAAGGGGCGGACGATGTAGCGCCGCAGCCTTCGAAACCAAACGGTGTTCCCTCGGCGCTGGAAGACATTCTTTCCCAACGCGGCTGGGAGCAATATCACCTTCTTCTGGTGTTGTATTGGCAGCCGTATCTCGACGGCAGTGTCACCTTCGATGATGCCATTGCGCACCTGGTCTCCGCCGCGTAATGCTTTTCCCATCAGGCCGTTACAGTGCCGGGTCCTGACCGGCTGGCGCTCCCGTCGGGGTTTGTTCTCGGTCCGCGTCTGTGCTAGTCTTTCCCTGCGCTAGTTAGCCCGGCCGCGCGTTTTCCCTACGTCGCCCGACCTCTCCCCTGTAGTCCCTGGAGCGTCGCACGAGGGTAGTATCGTCTCTGCGCTTGGTACGGCCCGGGTAAAGGATTCGGTAAGCCCATGGCTGCAAGAGAAGTCGCTTCCCAACCGCGTATGGAACTCCGCGAAATAAAGCTTGCTCACTCACCGGACTCCGACGACGCTTTCATGTTCTACGCGCTGGCAACGCACAAGCTCTCCACACCCGGCTACAAGTACACTCACGTCCTGTCCGACATTCAGTCCCTCAATGAGGCAGCTCTTCAGGAAACATATGACGTCACCGCGGTAAGCTTCGCCGCCTATCCTACGCTGCGCGACAAATATGTACTTCTCGATTGCGGCGCAAGCTTTGGCGAAGGCTATGGCCCCATCGTCGTCGCCACCCATTCCATGAAGCCCCAGGAAATTAAAGGCAAGCGCATCGGCGTTCCCGGGCTCAAAACCAGCGCTTACTTGACGCTGAAGCTCTATCAGCCGGATTTTGAACCGGTGGTCATGCCCTTCGACAAGATTATCGAAGCGGTTCGCAACAACGTTGTGGAAGCTGGGCTGCTGATCCACGAAGGCCAGCTCTTCTTCCCTCAGTTGGGATTACACCGCGTGATCGATTTGGGCATTTGGTGGCAGGAATTGACCTCGCTGCCGCTTCCTCTTGGCGGCAACGCTGTGCGCCGTTCTCTTGGCCCGGAACTGGGCCGAATCGTCGCCAAAACCATTCGTGATAGCGTGGCTTACGGCCTGGAACATCGCGAAGAAGCTTTGAATTACGCCATGCAATTTGCCCGAGACATGGACATCGAGCTCGCGGACAAATTTGTCGGCATGTACGTGAACAAGTGGACTCTCGGTTACGGCGAAAAAGGTAAAAAAGCGGTTCGCGAATTAATCGAACGCGGTACTGCCGCAGGCCTTCTGCCCGGCCCTCCCGAAATCGAATTTCTCAGCGAGTAACTCTTGGAAAGCGGCGGCTTGCCGCCGCTTTCACGATTTCAGCCTCATTTAGGCTGCCCATTTCTCCAGCCGGCGGTCAAACTGTCCTCCAACTCCCTACTTCGTGCCCACCACCGGCGTGAAGTACAAATCCTGATAATCGAAACTGAAATCCGCCAGCGGCGATACCGCCACCATCGTGAAATGGTCCATCGATCCGTCCGGCTTCAACGTGAAGGTCACGAACGCGTCTTCCACCGTGTGATCCCGCCAATGCGCCTTAAACGTGTCGGCTTGCCAAGGCTGCAAATCCGCCAGGCCTTTCTCCGTCCTCTCAAAATTGAGCACCAGCCCATTATTCTCCTGCCGGATAGTCACTTTCCCGTACCACGGATCCAAATAGTCCCCTGTGTATTTCTCCATCGGCAGCGATGGTTTGGACTCCACAGCTCTCGTCTGCGCGGCTTTGCTCATCGTTTCGTCCGCGTCCTTTCGCTGCTTGTCCTCCATCGCCTTAAACCCAGTAATGTAGTCGGCCGTTGTTCCTCCCAGGTACGAATCAAGAATGTGGTACAACACGGCTTCAAACGCAAAATCCTCTTCCGCGTTCGTCAAAATCACCACGCCCAGATTTTCTTCCGGCACCAGCATCACCCGCGTGACATATCCCGCCACCCCTCCGGTATGCCCCACAAGCTTTCGGCCTTTGTAATCCCGCAGCGCCCAACCCATTCCATATCCAGCAAAACGCGGTTGCAGGTTCTTCAATTCCGCGGGTAACGGCCGCACCGGCACGATCATCTGCTGTGACCACATCTCCTGCGAAACTCTTTCGCTGAAGACGCGCGTCTGCGTCCCCGGTACCGCGCCGTGGTTCAGTTCCAGCAACACCCATTTAGACATGTCCGCCACGGAAGAATTGATCGAACCCGCCGGCCCTGCATTGTCCAGATTCTCAATCGGGATTGGCTGTAACTTCCCGTCCACCTTCGAATGCGGAAGAGCCCAGTCGTCTCCTTGCTTGAACGCCGACGAGCTCGTGTTTGTGTTGTTCATTCCCAACGGCAGGAAAATTTTCTCACGCAAGTAATCATCCCAGCTTTTCCCGCTCACTTCCGCCACAACTTGGCCAGCAGTCACGAACATCAGATTGTTGTACGCATAAGTAGTTCGAAAGCTGGTCTTCGGCTTCAAGTACCGCAGCCGGTACACTACCTCATCCCTCGTAAACGTGGTATGTGGCCAGAACATCAAGTCGCCTTCGCCTAATCCCAACCCGCTGCGATGGCACAGCAAATCGCGGATCTGCATCTCTTTCGAAACGTAAGGGTCGTACATCTCAAATCCCTTCAAACGTTCATACACCGGATCGTCCCACGAAATTTTTCCTTGATCGACCAAAGTCGCCAGCGCGGCCGCCGTGAACGCTTTTGTGTTCGACCCAATTCCAAACAATGTGTTCTCGTCGACCGGCGTAACCTCACCAAGCTTCCGCACGCCGTAACCCTTCAGCAGTATGACCTTGCCATCCTTCACGATGGCCACCGCCATCCCCGGCACCTCAAACGCCTTCATCGACCGCGCCACATACGCATCCAGGTCCCCCGGTGGCCCGTTCTGCGCCCACACCGGCACGACCATCATCAAAAACACAATTGCAATTACAAGTTGCCGAACGCGCCGGGGGTTCATGCTTATCAGCTCCTGAAATAATTTTGTGCAAAGCATACACCAATCCTGCACTGCTCCCTATACGTGAACCTTGACGCTGCTGGTTGAATCGCATAGTGTTTTTTCTCTGCCATGCGACCACTCAATATTTTGTTTTTGCTGTCTGTGTCCTTCGCTTCATCTGCTTTTCCCCTTCACGTCTCTGCTCAAACCGCCAACGAATTCCGCGACCATCCCGACATCCCCAAGGAATGGCCCAGCCAACCGGTGCGCGCCGCACATGGCATGGTCGCCACCGACGAACCTCTCGCCTCAGAAGCCGGCGTGGAAATTCTCAAACGCGGCGGCAATGCGGTCGACGCTGCAGTAGCCACTGCCTTCGCTCTCGCCGTAGTTGAGCCCGCCGCGGGCAACATCGGCGGCGGCGGCTTCATGCTTGTCCGCCTCGCCACCGGCAAAACCAATTTCTTCGATTACCGCGAAGTGGCTCCCGGCAAAGCCACGCGCGCCATGTACATCACGCCAGACGGCAACCTCGACAAAGAAGCCTCCACCGTCGGTTATCGCTCCGTCGCAGTCCCGGGCACCGTCGCCGGTCTCGCACTCGCTTTAAAAACTCACGGAACCCTGAAGCTCGCCGACGTCATGCAACCCGCCATCCGCTACGCTGAGCAAGGCATACCCGTCACCGAAAAACTCGCCCGCGAATTTCGCGAAGAACGCCCTGACCTCCAGCGTTTCTCCATGAGCAGCCACATTTTTCTCAATGACGGCAAAATGTATCGCGTAGGCGACACGCTTCGCCAGTCAGAGTTGGCCGCCACGTTGAAACGCATCGCCAAAAATGGCCCTGACGAATTCTACAATGGTGAAACCGCGCAGATGCTGGCTCGCGACATGGCCTCCTTCGGCGGTCTGATCACTCTCGACGACCTCGCCCACTATCAGCCAAAAATCCGCGAGGTTCTGCAGGCGAATTACACCATCAACGCCGACCATTGGCAGGTTCTCTCTTCGCCACCGCCCAGTTCCGGCGGTGTTGCCGTGATAGAAGCTCTCAACATGCTTCAGGACGTTCCGCTAAATGGTTGGGACGACCCACAAAGCGTTCACATGGTCGCGGAGGTGATGCGTCGCATTTTCGCGGACCGCGCCGCCTATCTTGCCGACCCCGATTATTCCAATGTTCCCGTAGCAGGCCTCACCAGTCCGTGCTATGCAAAAGATCTCGTCGTCACCATCAATCCGCTGCGCGCCACCCCGAGCAGCGAACTTCGCGCAGGCAATCCGCACGTCTGTGGTTCTGGCGTAAGCGCCAGCGTGCAACCCAACACCATCATCAGCCTCGGTGAAGGCCCACACACTACACATTTCTCCGTGGTCGACGCTGCCGGCAACGCCGTCGCCAGCACCTTCACCCTGAACGACGGCTACGGCTCGCACGTTACTTCGTCCGCGGGTTTCGTCCTCAACGATGAAATGGACGATTTCACGACGCAGCCCGGCGTTCCCAACGCCCTTTTCGGCCTGATTCAGTCCGAAGCCAACACCATCGGTCCGGGCAAGCGCCCGCTCAGTTCAATGACACCCACCATTGTTCTGCGTAATGGCCAGCTTAGTTTTGTTACCGGCTCACCCGGCGGCCCTACCATCATTTCCGTCACACTGCTTTCTATTCTCAACTGGATGCGCCTCGGCATGGACGCGCAATCCGCCATAAACGCCCCGCGCTTCCACCATCAGTGGCTACCCGATGTTCTCCAAATGGAAAAATTGTTTTCCACCGAAATGGAGGACCAGATGAAATCCCGCGGCTACGAAGTCAAGCGCCGCGGTCACATCGGCCTAATCAACGCCATTGGCATCGACCCCAAAACCAACGAACGCTGCGGCGCCGCCGACCCTCGCGACAACGGCTCCGCCATCGGCTACTAACCCTTTGCAGTGCGGCAGCCCAGCTGCCGCTTTCACAGTCTCAACCCAATCGCAAACGAGTCATTTCGAGAAGACCGCCGGTCAAACTCCCGATGTTTACTTTTCCTCACAACCCACCTTCTCCTTTAACCAACCGCGGCGCTCAGACGCTAAACTCTTAGCGTATGCAAAGAATCCTTTCGACGTACCTGTTCGTTTCCAAGAAGCTCAATCGGGAACTACTCTCCCAGATTCACGGCGCCGGATTCCAAAGTGTCGAAATCTTTGGCAGCCGCAGCCACTTCGACTACGCCTCCAAGCCCGAAATCCAGGCAATCGCCCACGGCCTGGCCGACAATCATCTGCAACTTGCCTCTCTCCACGCGCCCACCAGCCGTGATCTAAGTGTCAACCGTGAAGGTGGAAGCCCTCTTTCCGTCACCGAAGTCGAGCGCGTTCGCCGCGTGGAAGCCATGGATGAACTCAAGCGCGTCATCGATGTCGCCGAAGAGTTGCCGTTTTCACGCCTGATCCTGCACATGGGCGGTTCGCGAGAAACCGCCGATGCCCGCAAGCGCGATGCTGCCTTCAGTTCCTTGGAGCATCTCGTTCTTCACGCGAGACACGTCGGCGTCACCATTTGTGTGGAAAATACCACCAGCGAAATGGGTGCACCGGCTTATTTGCGCTCCTTCGTCGACGAAACTCGCCTGACCGGCCTGCGTTTTAATTTCGACGTCGGCCACGCTCATCTCGCCGATGGCCCAGAGGAAGAACGCATCTCCACGAGCTTCGAACCCTTAAAGGATCTAATCGCCAGCGCGCACATTCACGACAATCGCGGCGAAAAGGACGAGCACCTTCCGCCCTACGACGGCACCATCGCCTGGCCCGCCGCCCTCAAGTTGCTGCACACCACGCCTGCCGCTGCATCGCTTCCTCTCACCCTGGAACTAAAAGAAAAATCCGGTCATGACGTACCAAGCATCTCCGACCAGCTCGCAGCCGCAGCCAAATCTCTAGACCGCCTCGAAGAAGCTTGAACAGCGCCGTCGTCATTTTTCTGACCATAGTCTATAATGTGGTCATTTGGTGAACCCATGACGGAAATCGCCATCTCCGAATTTAGGGCCAAATGCCTCGCGCTCCTCGCAATTGCCACTTCATGAAAACCCAGCCGACAGCATGATTGCCGCCACTGCGCTGGTTCTCGACTTAATCCTCGTTACTGCCGACGAGCATCTATTAGATTTGGCGAATATAAAAACTCTAGCCAATCGTTGATTCGGCCCAGAGATCAACGACGCCCCGTCTCTGTTAAACTGTTGGTTTGAACAATCAACAGAGAACGACACCATGACCATTATCACGATTGAAAACGCAGGCAAATACGACGCCCAGGAAGTCACCATCCGCGGCTGGCTCTACAATATTCGCGAATCCGGCAAGTTGGTCTTCCCTATTTTTCGCGATGGCACCGGCATGATTCAGGGCGTCTGCTCCCTGAAAGAAACTCCCGAAGCCTTCGAAGCTCTCAAAGGTCTCACGCAGGAATCCAGCGTCATCGTGACTGGCAAAATCCGCGCCGAGCAGCGCGCTCCCGGCGGCTACGAAATCGGCGTCGGCAAAATTCAAATCGTCCAGAAAGTTTCCGAAGCCACGCCCTTTCCCATCCAGCTCAAAGAACACGGCGTGGACTTCCTGCTCGACCAGCGCCATCTCTGGATCCGCACGCCGCGCCAGGCTGCCATCCTGCGCATTCGCGCCGAAGCCATTCGTTCCGCGCGCGATTACATGGACTCGCGGGGCTACACGCTCACCGATGCCCCGATGTTCACCCCTGCGGCTTGCGAAGGCACTTCCACGCTCTTCGAAGTAAACTACATCGACGACCAGAAGGCTTACCTCACCCAGAGCGGCCAGCTCTACATCGAAGCCACCGCTATGGCTCTTGGCAAGGTCTACACCTTCGGCCCCACGTTTCGCGCCGAAAAGTCCAAAACGCGCCGTCATCTCACGGAATTCTGGATGCTCGAACCTGAGGCCGCCTACGCCGAACTTCCGGACATGATGGATCTCAGTGAAGGCCTCGTTAGCGCCGTCGTTCAAAGTGTAGTGCAGAATAAGTCCCGCGAACTCGAAACGCTGAAGCGCGACGTTAAAAAATTAGAGAACGTCAAACCGCCTTTTCCGCGAATCACTTATGAAGAAGCTATCGCGGTGCTCCAGAAAAGTGGCAACCCCGCTAAATTCGGCGATGATTTCGGTGGCGACGAAGAAACCATCATTTCCAACAGCTTCGATCGACCCGTCATGGTCCATCACTACCCAACGGAGATTAAAGCCTTTTACATGCAGCCGGACGCCGAGCGGCCCGAACTGGCGCTTTCCTTTGACATGCTCGCACCTGAGGGCTACGGCGAGATCATTGGCGGCAGCCAGCGCATCCACGACTACGATCTCCTAGTTAAACGGCTGAAAGAAAACAACTTACCCGTAGAGTCTTTCCAGTGGTACCTGGATCTTCGCCGCTACGGGAGCGTGCCTCATGCAGGGTTTGGGCTCGGCCTTGAACGCACCGTGGCCTGGATTTGCGGTACCGAACACATTCGCGAGGTCATCCCCTTCCCCCGCATGATTTATCGCGTGTATCCTTGATCTGGGTAGACTTGTACGCCGTTCCAGTTGTCCCTTGCAGAAATTCGTTTGACCTGAACGACCACGGAGTCCGGAGTTAGTAGTCCCGGAGTCTGGAGTTTGCACGCATGTTTAGTTAACTCCTGACCAGCAACTACACGCTACCGGCGAAAACCACATGCCTCAGAAAATTCGCATTATCGGCGTTCCCATGGACCTCGGCGCCAGCCGCCGCGGCGTGGATATGGGCCCATCCGCTCTTCGCGTTGCTGGCTTGCAGGCCCGCATCAAACAACTCGGCCATCAGGTGGAAGACATCGGCAACATTCCCGTCAAGCAAGCCGAAGAAATGTCCTACGGCGAAAAGCGCGCCAAATACATTGCGGAAATCGCGGACGCGTGCACGGATCTGGGCAATGCCGTACAGAAATCCCTCGAGGAAGATTACTTGCCGCTTGTTCTCGGTGGAGATCATTCCATCGCTGCAGGCTCCATCAGCGGCCTCGCCGCCCACTTCCGCAAGGACAAAAAGACCATTGGCTGCATCTGGCTGGACGCCCACAGCGATATGAACACGCCGGAAACTTCGCCGTCCGGCAATGTCCACGGCATGCCCCTCTCCGCGGTCATGGGCTACGGGACCGAAGAATTGCATGACCTGTTCGGTTTCAAGCCAAAGATCGAGCCGCAGAACGTCGTTCTCGTCGGTGTACGCGATCTGGATACTCACGAAAAAAAGTTCATTAAGAAACTTGGCGTAAAAGCATTCACGATGCGGGAAATCGACGAGCGCGGCATGCGCGAGGTTATGTCAGACGCTCTGAAATACGCCATGGATGATACCGATGGAATCGCCGTCAGTTTGGACATGGATTTTGTCGACCCCAGCGACGCACCCGGTGTTGGCACTCCCGTGCGCGGCGGCGTCACATATCGTGAAGCGCATCTCGCCATGGAAATGATCGCGGACAGCGAAGCCATGGCCTCTATGGAAATCGTGGAAATTAATCCCGTGATCGACGAGCACAATCGCACCGCTCTGCTGGCCGTGGAACTTGCGCTCTCCGGTCTGGGGAAAAAGATTCTCTGAGCTCTTGAGCTTTTTGGCACAACCCTCTTCCCCTGGTTCCTCCAATCGCGCTAAACTTGTTGGCGACAGTTCCCCCTGGCCCTGCATCTAATTTATTTCAGCTCTTGGTCAACTTGTGTTCCAACCCTGATTCAAAACTCCGCGGTCACGGGGTAGATCTAGAGCAACAAAGCCCGTCTCCTCCCCGGGCTGCCCGGCGATAACGCGCCATACTCGCGAGAAAGCAACTGTGGAAGGACAAAAGTAATGAATTTGAAGAACCGGGTTTCCGGGAAAATCAGCCACCTCCCAGCGAAGCTCTTGGCCATCGCCAGTCCATCCTTGTTCATCCTCGTGCTCCTCTGTTTCAACGCTTCTGCCGTCTTCGCCGAAGGTGGTCATACCTTCGACTTGGTGGGTCCGCGCGTCAACGTCACGGTGACTCGCGAGGGCAACACGCTCCCCATTTCCAAAGTGACTGACCTCCTCCCCGGAGACCAGCTCTGGATTCGCGCTGAATTTCCCGGTGATCAATCCGCACGCTATCTTTTGATCGTCGCTTTTTTGCAGGGACCGACGAATCCTCCGCCGGAAACATGGTTCACCCGCGTCGAAACCTGGACCAAGCAGACGCGCGAGCGAGGAACCTTCGTCACCGTTCCTCAGGGCGCCGCCCAAGTTCTTTTGTTTCTCGCCCCTGAAACCGGCGGCGATTTTGGCACGCTGCGAGCCGCGGTTCGCGGCCGCCCCGGCGTTTTCGTACGTGCGGCGCAGGATCTCGAACAAGCCAGCCTGGACCGCACCCGTCTCGACAAATATCTGGAAGAAATCACCAAAACTTCCAACACCGATCCCAGTGCGCTCAAAAAGAATTCCACCCTGCTAGCGCAAACCTTGCACATCAAGGTCAACGAAGATTGTTTCAACCGGCCGGCGGAGCAACAACCGTCCTGCCTCGTGCAGGGCAGCGATCAGCTCGTTCTTGACGACACTCACGATCAATCGTTGATCGCCTCGCTCACCTCGGGCGCTTCTTCTGATCTCATCGGCAATGTCACTTCCAGCCCTTTGGCGCATGGTGGCTATTTCAGCCCATACGTCGGCGCTATCGTCGACGTTGTTCGATTGACGGCTTCGCTGCACACAGCGGCCTACCAGTACATCCCGGCTCTGTCTTCGCCAGAGAAGGACGAACTGAACCTCAAACTCAATGCGCCTCCATCTTTCCGCAATCCCAAGTCGGTGATTGTTGTGGGTCTACCGTCGGTCGGGCTCTCCACGCCGCCGATGCTGCATTCCGTCGACCCCAAGGCGATTCTGTGTTTGCAGCAATCTCCTTTGGTTCTTCCCGTCGAAGGCGCACCGCTCATGTTTTCTACCTCGATGGGCTATAACTTTGTCGTTCGCGTTCAAGGAAAAACCGGCCAGCCTGTCGATCTGCCCGCCACTCCAGACGCGGTTCGCGGCGGATTCGTCGTCGATACTAAAGAGCTGAAATCTGCCGCCATGGATCCCACCTTGACCGCAACCCTTCGCGGCCAATGGGGGTATTCCAACTTCGAAGGGCCGCAGTTTCACCTTCTTAATGCGCATTCCGAACACTGGACGGTCCCCGGAGCAGATTCTGCAGTGCTCCTGGCAGGCCATCCTGCCACACTCCATTTGCAGGGTGAATGTGCCGCTTGCGTAGAAAAAATCGCGCTTCTGGATGCCAGCGGTAAAGATCTAAAGCCCACGTGGAAAGCTCATGCGCCAGACCAACTGGAAGTGGATTTGCCGTTAAAGGACGTTTCCGCGGGCAAGCTGCAATTAGCTGTAGCGCAGTACGGCCAATCGAAACCCGATGTCGTGCCTCTGCAGGCTTATTCCGATGCGGCACATCTCGAACACTTCACCATGTTCGCCGGAGACAGCCACGGCATTCTCACCGGCACTCATCTTGATGAAGTCGCCAGCCTCGAACTGAGTGACGTGCACTTTATGCCGGCGAAGGCATCCCCCGATTCCAAGGAAACTTCTCTGGATCTGGTAGCGCAGAATGCAAACGCCATCGCTTCGCTCCAAGTCAATACCGCGATCCCTGCTCACGTCACGCTAAAAGACGGCCGCAAGCTCGATGTGCCCGCAACCATCGAGCCTCCGCGTCCGAAACTTACGCTGGTCAGCAAGAGCCTCCAGCAAGCGGCTCTTCCTTCACCTGTTCATTTCACTAAGCCGGACGCGTTGCCGCAAGACAGCCGCCTTTCCTTTTTTCTGAAGACTGACGCGCCCACCGGTTTCCCGCGCACGGAAAAAGTGGAAATCGCCGCCGTCGACGGTTCCTTCAGTTCCACGCTTACTCTTGCGGATGGCTCGCTGGTCCAGCAGGACTCCAACAGCGTGCTCGCGCTGCTCGATCCGCTCAAGACTTTTGGGGCCGCTGCATTTGGCCCGCTGCAGTTCCGCGGCGTCGATGCCGACGGCGGCAAAGGTGATTGGCAGCCGCTCGCCGTTCTCGTGCGCGTCCCGACCTTGAAAGAGGTTCGCTGCCCGGACTCCACGGAAAAACCGTGTAGTCTTAAAGGCACAAATCTCTTCCTGCTCGATTCTGTTGCCGCGGATTCGCAATTTAAGACCGCTGTTCCCATACCAGCGGGCTACGTCAGCGATTCCTTGAACATTCCCCGTCCCTACGGAACCCGGCTTTATATCAAGCTTCGCGATGATCCTTCCACTGTCGCCACCGTGGCACTGCCCGTGTTTCCTGACATTCAATAACCTTCGTCGGGGTCATATGTCCTCACGCGATCAACCGCTAGAGTGGTAATATTACCCTTCGGTTGCACGTCTTCCTCCAAGGACAATCGCCATGAAGCCACCACTCACTTCCTCGGATCGTCGCAATTTTCTTAAGACCGGAGGCGCAGTCGCCGCAGGTCTCCTCGCCAATGGCGCTGTGCTGGCCTCGCCGCGCGCCACCGCGTTGCCGCCTCTCCCCACCAATCCCAAGACCCTCGACGCCATGCCCACGCGCAATCTTGGCAAAACCGGCTACAAAGTCGGCATCTTCAGCCTGGGCGGCCAGGCTGCTCTCGAAAAACCAAACAATTTCGATGTCGCCGTACCCATCATCGAACGCGCACTCGATCTCGGCGTGAATTACATCGATACTTCCTCGATCTACGGCGGCCCCGAACGCTGGAGCGAGCAGTACGTCGGCCGCGTCATGAAGGCTCGCCGCCAGGAAGCATTTCTGGCCACCAAAACCAAAGAACGCACGCGAGACGGTTCGTTGCGCATGATCGAAAAATCTCTGACGCTTCTTAACACCGATCATGTGGACTTGTGGCAACTGCATGACATCGGCTTGCCCCAGGACGTGGACGAGATCTTTGCTCCGAGCGGAGCCATGCAAGCCTTGCTCGAGATGCAGCAGCAAAAAGTGGTGCGCTTTCTCGGCGTCACCGGGCACTATCGTCCCGAAGCGTTGATCGATGCCGTAGACCGCCATTCTTTTGACACGATCTTGATGGCCCTTAACGCAGCCGACGCCCACATCCACAGCTTCAGCGATCAATTGCTGCCGCTTGTCGTGGAAAAGCAAATGGGCATCATCGGCATGAAGGTTCCCGCGCGCGGCAGATTGCTTGCTGGCTGGACGCCGCCGCCGCTCCAAAAACAGCAGCATATGTGGGAAGGTTCGGCGATCGCTACCCGTACCGGAGTTATGAACATGCGCGACGCGATGTACTTCACGCTGTCGCAACCCGTAAGCACCGTGATCGTCGGCTGTGACAGCATTGCGCAGCTCGAGGAAAACGTTCAGCTCGCGCAAAACTTTACGCCGCTATCGCAATCGCAGTTGGCGTCGCTCAACCAGCTGGCTGAACCTGTCGCAGAACAATCGCTGTTCTTCCGCTTTACGGACCGCACCAAGGGCTGATCCGCGCCACCAGAGGAACCCGCTATCGCAGAAAAACGATAAGCGTGTAAATTCCCAGCGTTGTTCCAAACGGCACTTCGGACACGGAAAAGAAACTCGCCACGATCGACAAAGTTCGCGCCGATGGCCTCCGCGTCAGTAAAGCCGACCCCGCCAGCAGCCCGCACACGCCCGCAACAATCGAAACAATGATCACCACGGCATACACAAAGTGAAACAGGTGCATCCAGAAGAATGGATCTCCCACCCGCGAGAGCAGCGCTCCAAACATCACGGTTGCCACCCCACTGCAAATAACCAACGCTACCGCTCCCGCCAGGCGTAGCGCGCCGTACAGAATCCATAGCGTTCCCAATGCGCTCCAGTTCGCCCCGTCGTGTCGTGCTGTCATGCTCTCAGTTGCCATCCAAGCCTCCCGACCTGATCGTCAGGCGGAAGTCTAGCACCTTCACATCCTGTTTCTCCCCCAGGTTTTCTCTGTAGCATTTCCCGCGCGCCAGCTTGGACGAAAGGACAGGTACCATTGTTGCTTGGGAAACTTGCCGTGGAGTCCTTCTCCGCAGCCCGGCGTTTTGCTTTATAACTAAAAACGGATTATTTCACCTCGGCCCCAGTCCGACAGGATAGGCTCGTGACCCCAGACAAAAAGAAATTGCTGCGCGTAGGCGTGCTCTTCGGAGGGCGCTCCGGCGAACATGAAGTTTCGCTGGTTTCCGCCGCCTCCGTTATTCGCGGACTGGATCCGGACAAATACGAAGCAGTTCCCATCGGCATAACGAAAGACGGCCATTGGTTGATCGGTGAAGGCGCTGCCAAGATGCTCCCAGAAGTACTCAAAACCGGCCGTCGCGTCATGCTCACGGCAGATCCGACGGAAGCGGCGCTCATGCCTCTCGATCGGGGCGCGGGCGCACAACGGCTGGATGTTATGTTTCCCGTGCTCCACGGCACCTACGGCGAAGACGGAACAATCCAGGGGATGTTGGACCTGGCTGGACTGCCTTATGTGGGCGCGGGCGTTCTGGGCTCTGCGATCGGCATGGACAAGGATGTCGCCAAGCGCTTGTGCCAGACTGCGGGAATCCCCGTCGTGCCCTGGGTTACAGTGCATCGGTGGGAGTGGGAAAAAGATCCAGTGGCGGTGAAATCGCAGATCGAGGAAGAGTTTCCGTATCCCGTCTTCGTGAAGCCCGCCACGTTGGGCTCTTCCGTGGGAATGACCAAAGTGCACAATGCCGACGAGCTTGGTGCGGCCATGGATCTGGCCTGCGAGTTCGGGATGAAAATCCTTGTGGAGAAAGCGGTGAGCGCTCGAGAGATTGAAGTTTCCTTGTTGGGCAATCACGAACCCAAGGCGTCCGTGCCCGGGGAAATCGTCCCACACCGCGAGTTCTATGATTACACCGCGAAATATCTGGAGGACGGCACGCAACTGTTGATTCCCGCGCAATTGAAACCCGCGCAGGTGCAGAAAATTCAATCGCTGGCGGTGCAAGCTTTCCGCGCGCTCGAACTGTCCGGAATGGCTCGCGTGGATTTCTTTCTCGAGAAAAAAGGCAACAAACTCTACCTGAACGAAGTAAACACGATTCCCGGTTTCACCTCCATCAGCATGTACCCCAAATTATGGGAAGCCAGTGGAATCTCCTTCCGGCAATTGATCGACAAGCTGATCGACCTGGCGTTCGAACTGCACTCCGAACGGGCGCGTACAAAATATGCCATCGATCTCCCCGAAGGATCGGGCGGCGCGCTTTCCAATTGACGAACTTCGTAACCTCGATTCTACAGTGTTTTCCGGCTGACGCCCGGCACGGGAAACTTTTCAAGTGATCGCGGCGTCCAAATGAAGAGAGGGTTAGAGGGTTTGCGGCCTGCCGCCTCTCCTGATAGAGTTTTTCTGCCGGAGAAAAGCGAAATGTCGGAGAACCTAGAGTCGTGGAAAGGCCCGATGTCGTTACTCGAGCCTCCCGCGGAAAAATCGCACAAGCCCCAAGTGATGGCGTTCACGATCGGCGCATTGGTGCTGGTCCTGGCTTTGGTCTTGTATTTTACGCTTCGCTATTACCCGGAGAAAAAAGCCGCCGGGCAATTTTTTAATGCCCTGGTGGCGGGGGACACGGACAAGGCTTATGAGCTGTGGAAGCCCACGCCAAGCTACAGGAAAGACGATTTTCTCGCCGATTGGGGGACGTCCGGCTATTACGGCCCAGTGAAAAGCTACAAAATCATGAGTGCGAAAGCACCGGACAAGAGCGATTCCATCGCGGTAAATGTTGCGCTGAGTCCCTATTCGCCATTGCCCAGTTCTTCCGACGCCGTGAAAAGCCAAAAGACCCGAGTGGTTACTCTGTGGGTTTCACCAATAGATAAATCGCTAAGCTTCCCGCCATAAATTCGGATCGTCAATCCAAATTAAGAACGAGTTTCGTCTAACGCAGCAGCAAGCTCCGCCGGATTTACCGTGGCGGTGCCAAGCTTTCCCACAACCACCCCCGCCGCGGTGTTAGCCAGATACGCAGCCTCGGGCAAGCTTGCCCCCGCGGCTACCGCAAGCGATAGCGCGCTTAAAACCGTGTCGCCAGCTCCGGTCACATCGAACACCTGCCGACCGCTGCCCTTGCGTTCCACCCCAGGTTGCCCCACGCGCGCATAAGTAACCTCAAAACTGGTCGCAGGAATAGTCAGATAGCGCGGCGAACTCTCTTCGAACACGCTCATGCCTTTCTCGCCGCGAGTAATGACCACCGCCGCACTGCCAAAACGTGCCAGAAGAGCGCGACCAGCTTCTTCTAAGGACTTTTCGTCGTTCAGAGAACGCGTGACGTAGAAACCAGCTTCTTGCGTGTTGCAAACAATAACGCGCGCGCCTCGATACGCAAAAAGCCGGGAAGTGTTTGGCTTGACGAACACGGGAACCCTGAACTTGTGGCAGGCATTTAGCACGCGCTCGGCGAACGCGTCCGTAATCAGTCCCTTGTCGTAGTCGGACAAGAGCAACGCGTCGATAGTCTTCAGAGAAGCAACAAGCGGGCGGAATAATTTCTCCTCCGACTGTGCAGCAAGTGCGTCGCGGCGCTCGTGGTCGATTCGCACGATCTGCTGATGCCGCGCGATGATGCGCGTCTTCACCGTGGTGATTCGCTCGGGGTCGGCCAGCACTCCGCGTTCCCCGATTTTTGCGCGGCGCAGGCACGCGCGAAGGGCTGCACCCGCCTCATCATTCGCAAGTTTGTTTACGGAGATCTCTTTGCCGCCGACAACCCCAAAAACCTGTACCTGGGCGCCCAGAGCGGCTAAATTTGCCGCCACATTACCCGCGCCGCCCAAACAGTCCGTCTGCGATGCAAAATCCACCACCGGCACAGCCGCTTCCGGCGACAAGCGACGCGCAGTGCCCCACAGATAGCGGTCCAGCATAAGGTCGCCAACCACAGCCACACGCAGTTTGCGGAATCCAGGCAGCAATCGCTTCAGGTGAGGAACAACATCAGCCAACTCTTTTTTCATGGAAGGTTCCCGAACTCACTCCTCCACAATCGTGGCTTCCTCGGGAAGCATGACAGGGATATCGTCGCGCACAGGATATACGCGCTTGCAAACATCGCACTTCAGCCCGGAACCATCCATCAATAGATGCACAGGATTCTTGCAGACCGGGCAAACAAGGATTTCCAAAAGCTCTTTCGCAATCGGCATGGCTCGCTCCTAACCTTGAAAAGAAACTTTAGCAGACTGAGACAGCCAACGGCCAGCCGGGTGCGCCTAGAAAGCGGGGGCTGCCATGAGCCTCGGCACATTAGACACATTCCCTGTTTAATAGAAGGTGTCAGGTCCCCTAAGAGCCCCACAGGGCACGTTATACTCGCCTTTGACTGCTACAAATGTGCACAGCCACTGGGTGGTTCTTTTCACCGGCTGATCCTGAAACAGAGGTGTTTGGGGCATGAAGATATTGGCTACACTGTTATTCGGCGCATGGGCGTCCGTGTTTGTTTCCTGCTCTTGGGCACAACAACAATCCGCAGCTGAACTTCGCGAAATCGCAAAAGAGAATGACGCCAAACAAGAGGAATTGATCAATCTCGAGCGTGAAACCGTCCGAGCCATCCAATGGAACAATGGATCGCTGTTCCGCCGGATCTATGGCGATGATTTCGTCGGCGTAATGCCAACCGGGCAAATCAAAGACAAAACCGGCTGGATTTCCTCCATTGAGAATTCCGATATCAAGTACACCTCCTTCATTGCCTCGGATATCCGCGTGCGCATGTTTCAAGATACGGCCGTCGTCACCTGCCTGTGGAGCTCTCGCGGGATACGCGGTGGCCAAAACTTCAGCCGACAGCTCCGTGTGACGCACGTCTACGTGTACGGCCAAAGAGGATGGCAAGCCGTCGCCAGTCAGGAAACTTTACTACCCGGCTAGCTCCAGTCCAGATCTGCTTGCCACGCATATAAAGCAGGGAGTATTGCCAGGCCCAAGGGTTGCACTCCTTTACCATCTCTAAGACAATGGCCGCCAGAGGATTCCATGATCAGAAACTTTTGGTGTGCGTTGTTGTTGGCTTGTGTGATTGCCGGACCCGCCTTCGCACAGGCGCCCGCCGCTACGTCGCAACCCATCTTGCCTTACACTCCCAGCCTTGATCTTGCCTCCATGGACAAGACCGCCGACCCATGCGTGAATTTCTATCAATACTCGTGCGGCGGATGGAAAAAGAATAATCCGATACCGCCGGACCAAACGTCCTGGTCCGTTTACGGAAAGCTTTACCAGGACAACCTTGTTTTTCTTAAGGGCATTCTGGAGCAGGCCTCCGTTGACAGCGGCCAGCGCGATGCCGTCACTCGCGAGATTGGAGATTTTTACGCGGCGTGCATGGATGAAGCTAGCGCCGAAAAACAAGGAATCACTCCGGTGACCGGCGATTTAGAGGCTATCGCCAACTTGAAATCCACAAAGGAAATCGCGCCGGTGGCTGCCCGCTTACAACAAGCGTTCGGCCGTTCCGTGTTATTTGGTGCGGGGTCAACGCAAGATCCAGACAACTCCGAACTGGTGATTGCGGAAATCGACCAGGGCGGCCTTGGCCTTCCCGACCGTGATTACTACACCAAGGAAGATGCGAAATCCAAGGAAACCAGAGAGCGTTATCTCCAACACGTGCAAAAAGTATTCGAATTGATGGGAGAAACTCCGGCCGCCGCCAAGAAGGACGCGGACACCGTGATGCAGCTGGAAATCGCGCTCGCAAAGGCTTCACTGACCCGTGTGGATCGCCGCGATCCCTACAAATTGAAACATAAAATGAAATACGCGGATCTGACGGAACTGGCGCCAAACTTTGACTGGAAAACTTACTACGCAACCTCGGAATATCCCCAGTTTGAAATCATGAATGTGGCCACGCCAGACTTCTTCAAGGAACTGAATGCGAAGCTGGCCTCCGAGCCGCTCGACAATTGGAAAACCTATCTGCGCTTCCATGTGGTGGATTCCGCATCCCCATTTCTCTCCTCCAGATTCGTCGACGAGAATTTCGCCTTTTACCGCCAATACCTTCGCGGTGCCAAAGAACAACAACCGCGTTGGAAGCGCTGTGTCACTTACACAGATCGCCAGCTGGGTGAAGCGCTTGGCCAGGTTTACGTCGCCAAGGTCTTTTCTCCTGAACTGAAGCAGAGCACTCTGGACATGGTGCGCCGTATCGAAGACTCTATGGCCATTCGCATCCAGCAACTCGATTGGATGAGCCCGGAGACCAAACAACAAGCCCTCAACAAGCTTCACGGCATTCGCAACAAAATCGGCTATCCGGACAAATGGCGAGACTACAGCAGCGTCAAAATCTCCCGTGCTGATTTTGCCGGTAACATGGCGCGCGCTTCCGAGTTCGAACACCATCGCGACTTCAACAAAATCGGTAAGCCCGTAGACCGCGGCGAGTGGGACATGAGCCCTCCAACCGTGAATGCCTATTACAATCCGCAGATGAATGACATCAACTTCCCTGCCGGAGTCTTGCAGCCTCCTCTGTACGACGCGAAAATGGACGCCGCTCCCAACTACGGCAACACCGGCGGCACCATCGGCCACGAACTAACCCACGGCTTCGACGATGAGGGTAGCCAGTACGACGCCGCAGGTAACCTTAAGAATTGGTGGACGAAAGACGACCGCGAGAAATTCGATGCTCGTACCAAATGCGTACAGGATCAATACGCGGACTACATCGTCGTGGACGACATCCACATCAACAGCAAGCTCACACTGGGCGAAGATGTGGCAGATCTGGGCGGTGAACTCTTGGCATACATGGCCTGGCAAGATGCCACCAAAGGCCAAGCGCTACAGCCCCGCGACGGCCTCACCCCCGAACAGCGCTTCTTCGTTGGCTTTGCCCAATGGGCCTGCGAAAACGATCGCGCCGAAGAACTTCGTGTACGCGCTGCGACTGATCCTCATTCGCCAGGCGAATATCGCATCAACGGCGTGGTTGTGAACATGCCGGAATTCGCAAAGGCTTTCGCCTGCAAAACCCGACAACCGATGACCAAGCCGCTAGAAAAGGTGTGCAAGATCTGGTAGAAGATTGCTTATTCTGAAATGACCGCTGCGGAAAGCGGAATGCACGCCTCAATGCACGTGCCGCCCCCGCGACGCGAATGAACGAACAACTCGCCTCCCAGGCTGTGCAGGCGCTCCTGCATGCTGAGAAGCCCAAGGCCCTGTGCGAAATCGGGAGCAGCCTGATCGAAGCCCAAACCCTGGTCGGAGACGCGCAGCCGCATCGAACCCGCAACTTCATCCAGTTGTACCAGCGCTCGCGGCGCACCGCTGTGCTTTTGCACGTTGCGGATCGCTTCTTGGGCAACGCGGAAAAGGCACAGCGCCGCATCCTGCGGTGGTCTCTGCGGCAGATCGGCCGTGACGAACACAATATCCATCGCATTGCGCGCCGCAAAATCCTTGCAGAAATTGGACAGCGCCGCCGCCAAACCCAACAGTTCCACCTGCGAAGGGTGCAGCCGGCGCGAAACATTGTGTACATCCGAAGTAATTTCGCCGGCGGCTTTCACCAACGCTTCCAGTTGATCGGTCAGCGATGTTTTCAGCTCCATGGAAACCTGCTTCAATTGCTCCAGATCGATACTCAGAAGAGCGAGCCGCTGCCCCGTATCATCGTGCAAATCCCGCGCAATCCGCGCGCGTTCCTCTTCCTGGGCCCGCGCCAGACGGTTGCGCATGGCGATCAGTTTTTCTTCAGACTTGCGGCGTTCCGTAATGTCTTGGTAGATGGCAAACGCGCCGACAAACGATTTCCCGTAAAATACCTTAACGCCGTGAAGCTCCACATCCAGAAATGTGCCGTCTTTCCGCCGCCGGCGCGCCGTGGTGTGCACCACTCCGCCGTCCTGTACGGCAGTCGAAAGCTGGGCCGCGTCTTGCCGGTCGTGAGGAGCAATCAGGTCGTCCAGATTCTTGCCCTGGATTTCGGCTTGCGCATACAGAAACATCTGTTCGAACGCTGGATTGCAAAAGCGCACCAGCTGGTTTTCGTCTTTAATAACGATCCCAAGCGGCACATTGGCAACCAACGCATCCATGTACATGGCGTGTTCTTTCAGTTCTTGCTCCGCTCGCCTGGTTGCCGTTATGTCCAGTGCGGACGCCAGCAGCGCCGGCCTGCCGTTGAATTCCGTCAATGCCGCGGAGAAATCCAGCCAGCGTTTTTCTCCGCCTTTTGTGACGATCGTCAATTGACATCGCGAAGGCACGCTCTCACCGGCAAACCGCGTCTGGGATTGCGAGAATTCCGCCCCTCGAAACTTGGGATCGACCACATCCCACGGATCCATGGAAAAAAGTTCCTCTCTCGAATACCCGGTCAGCCGCTCAAACTCCTGATTGAAATATACAAATTGCTTTTCTTGGACGAGCCAGATCGCCGCGGTTACCGTGTCCGCCACCAGGCGGAACTTGCCTTCGCTTTCCCGCAGAGCGCGCTCGATCTCCAAGCGCACCGTAACGTCTTCGCCCGCAACCAGCGCGCACGGTTCGCCGTCAATGTCGATCACTTCCACCGAATACAACGCATGCACAATGCGGCCGGACTTCGTGCGCAGCCGCGCTCTGCGGCCAACCACCTTCTTGCGTTTCAGTGAATCCGCCATGATTTCCCCGAAATCCGCACTGTCTACCCACATTCCGATTTCCAGAAGGGTCTTGCCCAGCACTTCTTCCCGGTCGTAACCGCTCTGCCGTTCGAAACTCGAATTCGCATCAATGAACCGGCCATCGCGCAACGAGGTGATGACCATCGCATGCGGACTCGCTCGAAACGCAGTGGAAAATTTCGCTTCGGAGTGGCGCAGCGCTTGTTCCGCCCGAAACCGGTCGGTGACATCGTGGGCCATCCCTCGAATTACGGGTTCAGAGACTCCCTCGCTTCGCAACGTGGATGTGTAATCCCAGATACGCTCTTCGCCATTGCGCGTCATCACCGTCATCAAGCCGTTGGCATGTCCGGTATCCAGCACGTGCTGCACAAAGTATGGATACAGCCGCCTGAATCGCGGTGACAACAGATCCTGAATCTTCATCTTCGCTACTTCTCCAACCGTATAGCCGAGGCGCCGGCACGGAGCTTCGTTGATCGTCAAAATCTGCCCATCCAACCGGTGCGTCCCCAGCAAATCTTCGCTGTGCTCCACCAGATCCCGATAGCGGCTCTCACTCTCTCGCAAATCCTCCATCGCTCGGTTCCGCTCGGTCAGATCCACAAAGCTGACAAGGTAGAGATCGTTCACCATCGAGACGTGAAATTCGATATCGCGAAAGCTTCCGTCCTTGCAGCGGACGCGCGCCTCCATGGCCAGGCTTCCGCCAGCGCCCTGATTCGCCGAGTCGATCAGCCTTTGCCATTTCACTCTCACGAACTCCCGGTAGTCAGGGTCGGGATAAGCCAGCGGCCACCAGTCTGCCACGGTGCGCATGTCTTCCTGCGAATAACCGAACAAATTGGTGAATTTGTCATTTACGGATTCAACCGACTCCCACGGCCCGCGGGATATCACCATGGCTACGGGGCTGTTGAGAACCACCTGGCGGCTGAATTCTTCGCTGCGGCGAAGTCTTTCTTCGACTTGCTTGCGGTGGTGAATTTCAAATTGAAGGGAAGCGTTGTCTACTGCAAGGCCCACCCTCTGCTTTTCGCTGGCCTCCAGTTCCGACTCGGTGTTCTGGTAACGCTCCACCAGCAGCAGAATCATGCCCACGCATATCCCGCACGTGTCAGCGAGATCGAGAACCAGCAGGCGGGACTGACTGAGATATTCCAGATTCGTCAGGGCATGCAACGGCGCGGGGAACGGGAGGTGCCAATGTACGACAACCATCTCGCTGAAAGTCAGACAGTACAGCGTCTGGTCGATGGCATAGGAGAAACAGAATATTCCGGTAATGGCCGCGGCGTATGACCCACTGCGTCGAAATTCCCGCCAAAAAACAACACAACAGAACAACAAAGCGGCGGCCTCGGCCAGCGTGCGTGGCGCATTGCGCACCGCGAAGCTCAGCAAGGGAACTTCGCGAAATCGGAAACTCAGAGCAAAGCAAATTACTGCGGCGGCCAGCGCAAGCGCCGTTCCTCCCCAAAAGAATCGCTTCGACCGTTCCGTGGTGGTTCGCCAGCTCAAGCCACCTAACACCAGCAGCACCGATTGCAGAAATCCAAAAACAAGCAGAAGAAAAATCAGGCTGGCTTTTTGTGGGTTCCACGCGGGACCGCGATGCAATGAAATCGTCGCAACCGAAAGGTACGCCGCGAATGCCGTCCACGCCCAGGCCCACGCCCGGAAGAATTCGAATCGTTGCAGTCGCGCATATAGCGCCCATAACAACGTCACCAGGCAAAGGGTCAGCAGCAATTGCGTGGCAGCAGACAAATAGACAGTTTCCGAGCCGGTTAGCATAGCGGCTGCTAAGACTTCTTCCGATTCATCTTGGGGCGGCCTGAACCTGAATTCACGGATTCTACACCATTTTGCTGGTTCCGCGCTTGCGTCCCTGCAATTCCAACGGCGATCAACAGCGCCAGAATCGGGTCGCAGGGATGGCGGTGACGAAGCGTGGTGTGCGCGATGTAAAATGTAAGCGGGAAAAAGAATGGAAAAGACGCAACCGGAAGGAACCAGGAGCACCTTCGAAGATAAAGTCGCACGAGGCCGGCCATGATGCCCACCAGCGCGATCGCGTTCCACGCCAGAAAGAATCGCGCAAGATTCGAATCAGTTTGCGCGAAATCCTGCCACGGAGAATCCGTGCCCAGCCACGTGGCGATGATTCTTTGTCCAAAAAGCCGCGCGTAGAGCCCCGGGTGCGTCCGTACAAAATCCAACGCCTTTTGCATCTTGTCGTGCAGGAATTCGTTTTCACCAAATTCCGCATACAAGTGAACCTGCTCGTAGCGCGTAATACGATTCACTTCGCGAGAATGCTCGTCGAATATTTCATTGTTCCCTGACCAGAACTCGTACGGAAAATTTGCACGAAGCGGTATGGCACGGTGGAATTGCGCATAATTCCGTATCGTCCACGGCAGGCAGGTCAGACAAATCACGCCAAGCGTTACTAGTCCCAGGCGCAACTGCAACACGCGGTTGCCTCGATTCTGATAGAGCAGCCAACCCACAAGAAATGGCAGCACCGCCCCGAGCGCGGGATTCGTCAGCAGAGAGATTCCCCAAAGGAGTCCATACCACGCAAAATCGAGCTGTCGCGAAGAATCCTTCAGCTTGATCGTGCTCCACAAAAGCGCGGCCGCCAGCAACACAGAAAGCGATGTATCCCAAATCCACTGAAAAGGCAGCACAATCCCCGCCGGGAAAATCGCCCAGATCCAGCCCGCGACCACAGCTGTCGTGGCCCCCGCAATACGTTTTGCCGAATGGAACAACGGAACGGTTGCCAGCGCCGAAAAAATGCAATTAAGGGACACCGTCGCATACAAAGACCGCAACGTGAATGTCCCAAACAACTTGAAAATGCATGCGACGAGCAGCGGGTATACAGGAGAAAGCCACGCCGTGGGCCCGGTTGCCTGACGAAACAGGCAGCAAAATCCCTGTCCCCGTGCGAGCGCGGAAGCTACATTACCCACTTCGTTTTGAAACGGCACCGCCGCCAGAACCGTCGAGGGAATCAGGTGCGCCATATATAGGAAATACGCTACGCGCAACACAAGCGCTGCAAGCGCAATGCACCAAACAGATTTGGCAAAGCGAGAAAACCATTCACGCATAGAAGAAAAAGCATACAGCGAAGCTCACCGAATCCAAAAACCGCGCTCGCTCATTTCTCCTCTGCAGCCGAATCATGCAGCACAACGCTTGTCAGATGTTATTGCCGTCGAGTACAGTTTTCTTTGTGACCCAAGGCTCCTGCGAAATATCGCGCAGCTTAAACCGCACTCCGGAAAGGAAAAAGAGATGGTCTGGAAGAAAAACTGGATTTATTGCGGCCTCCTCGCAATCGCATTGTTGGCGGCCGGTTGCGGAACTGCGCAGAAAGACGCCACGCAAGCGGCCATCAACGCAGCACAATCCGCGCTAAACGCTGTTCGGGCGGAAGCTGCGAAATATCTTCCGAATCAATTGCAAGCCGCACAGGCCACGCTACAGAACGCAAAGGATGCCCTTGCCAAGGGCGATTACCCCGCGGCATTGTCGGCCGCGAAAGACGCGGCGAACAAAGCGCGAGATCTGGCTGCGGCGGCAGCTGGGAAGAGGGACGAATGGACCAAGCAATGGGCGGATCTGAGCGCCTCAATGCCCAAGTCCCTGGATGAAGTTAAGAACAGGCTGAACGCATATTCGCACGGCGCGCGCATGCCCGCGGGAATGGATAAGGACAAGCTTGCGTACGCCAAAGCGCAATACGATCAACTGAAGCAGCGCTGGTCCGATGCGATCTCGGCGGCCTCCCAGGGAAAAATGGGCGACGCAATAAATAAAGCCTCAAATGCAAAAGAGTTACTCGCTAAGCTGAAGGAAATGCTCGGCATCAAACCTTAAGAACGCGGGCGCATTCACCAATTGGCGCCTGCATTGCCCCCCAGCGTTCTTACGCCAGCTAGAAACTCTCCATCCGCCACATCAATCGCGCAGAGAACGAAGTTTTCTTCGTTAGATCGGGCCACCACAACGCCAAAATCTGCGAGCCTTGATACACGCGCTCAAACCCGCCTTCCGATTCTGAAACCGTATCGATCGGAGCGATCCAGAATTCTTCACACGCTGGCGCATGCAGCGTCAGTTTCAACCGCTGCCATCCATCTTCCACCCGTAGAAGCGGGCCGGGCAGCGCACCTGCATACCGCAGATTTTGGTGACCGTTCGAAGTTTCGAAAAATCGATCGGAATCCGTGGGCGCCAGAAAATTGATAACGGACTCTATGCCAAAGCGAAGCGGCGCACTCAGCGGAGCTGAAATCGTGAAAGAAACGTCGCAACTTACCTCACATCCCTGCGGAGCCGGCCCGAACAGGAAATGTTTGGTCAACACCAGGCGCGGGGGATTGGCGCGATCCGTGGCAAACTCCGGCAGCGTCGTCTCAAACACCAGGTCGGCATAATTAGCCGAGGAATGGCGAATCTCAAAATTGCCAGCCGCCGGTCCGTTCAGTTCGTTCAGCTGCAGTGTTTCGTAGTCACCGAAGGTCCGTGATGGATCAAAAAAGAGTAAACGGAAAGAGTGCCGTGCAAACCGGTCGTAGCGCAGAAAGCGTTCCAGATTCAGCTCTTTTACGAGCACTTGGTCGTGAATGGACACCGCACCATCATGGCTCGGAGCGGAAGACGCAGCTTCGCGTAGCCGCGAATGATAAGCCTCCGGCCGCCTTTGCAACGAATTGATCACCGTTGCACTGCAAGGACGAAAATCAAACGCCGCAATCGTGGCGCCATCGGCGGGCTTCAACAACGCCTGATACTCCGGAGAGCTGAACAGCAATTCCGAATCTCCGTCCGCGTCATAATCCAGGAATTCCACACGCGGCAGCGAATTGCCCGGCGTTAGCTGGTCCACCAATGTTTCCGCGTGCACCAGGTTGCGCCACAGCTCCGTGCGCAAATGTGGCGCATACAATCCCCCGAACACTCCGTGCCAATACGCATCGTTCCCTTGTCCGCGCAAAAGCCGATCGCGTGCTTCCTGCAGCTGCGCCCCATGCTCCGGACTGGAGCGTCGTGGCGGCACGGCGGCAACACAGGCGGAAACGCGTAGCATCTTTTTATGAAGCAGATTCGCTTCCGGATATTTCCTGAAAAACCCCCGCCATCCGCCGCCTCGAACGAATGCCAGCAGGTCTGGCCGCGAAGAAAATTCCTTGTTCAGCGCATAATAACGTTGCCGCGTACCAGTAGGCAGCACCCACTCCATCATTTCCGCATACGAAGCCGTTGGCAAATCGGCGCGGCCCAGCGGCACATGCGAAGCCATGCATGCGCTCGGCGTTACCGTCTTCAGCCATTCGGCGTTTGCTTCCAGCGCGGCGAAAAATTCCGCCAGCCATCCATCCGTGTAGCAATGCTTGAACGTGCCCGGCCAGACGCCAAATTTTTCCATGTCGTCGCCGAATGCCGCCACTCCACCGGGATGCGATCTAGCGGCTTCCTTGAAATACGCGATGGATTCTTCCACCTTGCGGAACGGAATCAGATAGCGCAGTTCCTTCAGCCCGGGGAACAGCCACACGGATTTGCCGCAATCTTCCGCGATGTACGGGCCAAACAGTTCCTGAGGCTCAAACCCGGCAGCCAGAAACGGAAGATCGTCCACCAGTGTATAAGCCACGTTGGCGCCGGCCAGCGAAGAAGGAAGCTGCGGTTCCCAAACGCGC
>Ga0210390_10001005_pt1 | contig 28317 bp, 31 predicted proteins | sample IncBWH11OmetaG_FD_161050 | JGI IMG/M metagenome (GOLD analysis project Ga0210390, IMG submission 161050) | Forest soil microbial communities from Barre Woods Harvard Forest LTER site, Petersham, Massachusetts, United States - Inc-BW-H-11-O ...
GAAAGTCGGCGCCTTTCTCGTGATCGCGCACCTGGGCCAGCGCGACGAACAGCGCCTGGAAATCACCGACTATGCTGGACTCGGCACGAAACAGCCGGTGCTGGCCGCCTGCTTCACACTATTTCTGTTTTCGTTGCTGGGATTGCCAGCCACCGGCGGCTTCCTCGGAAAATTCTTCGCGTTTCAAGCCGCGCTCGATTCGCGCATCGTCTGGCTGGTAGTCATCGCCGCCATCAACAGCATCGTCGGCGCCTACTATTACCTGCGCGTGATCATCGCCATGTATTTCTGGGAACCATCGAAAGACTACACGCCATCGAAAGTCGCTCCCGCGCTAGTCCTCGCGCTAAGCATCGCCGCCATCGGCACGCTCTACCTCGGCGTCCTCCCCAGCCACGTCCTCGACTACGCCCGAGCCGCCGCCGAATCTCTCTCTCTGCATTAATTCGTAACCACTCGCAGCCAATCGCAGCCATCCGCGCAGATTTTGCGCCGTAGGGCGGGTCCCGCGCCTGCGGGACCCGCCCGCGCGCCCATGCACCCGCAGGCATCGTTGCCTTTGCGGTTGCCGTTGTAGCGGCCGCCTTCAGGCGGGCGCAGTTGCTGTTGACTTGCGCTCCCGCAGCATCCGAAGGCGCGTGGCCAAGAAATCCCCGAATTAACGCAAAAAACAAAAAGCCCGGAAGCTCGCTCACCGCGAACTTCCGGGCCAATAACCCTGCGAAAGAACTCTACTAGTAGCCCACCTTCGCAAATACCACGACGAGAGTAAACAGCACCAACGTCTCAATAAACACCAAACCTAGAATCATGGCCGTTCGAATCGCGCCTGCCGCCGCCGGATTCCGCGCCATTCCTTCGCAAGCCGCAGCCGCCACGCGCGACTGCGCGATTCCGCACGCCGCAGCCGCAATCGCCATCGAGAATCCCGCGGCCAGCACAATCCAGCGCGCTACATGCTCCGGCGGTTTTCCAGCTTCCGCAGCTTGCGCCAACGCCGGCACTGCCGCCATCCCTGCAACGAACAACATTGACAACAACCCCGCAACCTTCTTCATGGACATCTCCTTTTTATTAAGCGCCTCCAGGAGGTGGCTCCCGTCATCCTCAAGCAGCCGGGATCACACTGGTCGACAATCAAGCCGGATTAATGCTCGTCTGCAGTTCCCATGCCGATATAAATAGCGGGAAGAATCGTGAATACGAACGCCTGGATGACCGCCACAAAAAGATGCAAGCCCAAAAAGAGAATTGGAATCGTCGCCGGAAGAACTCCCAGCACAATCCCCAGCACAGGATGTGTGTGGCTCAGTGACATCACCGGCGTGATGAACGCGGTCAGAAAAATTATATAGATCAATTCACTCGCGAAAATATTCGCCCACAAGCGGACCGTCAAGGAGAGCAGCCGCGCTGTGTGGCTGATAATCTCCACGGGAAATATCAAAATCGCCAGCGCCGGAACCGGGCCCGCAAAATGCTTGGCATAACCAAGCGGTCCGTGATGCCTGATCCCCAGCCAGTTGTAATAGATGAACGTAAGGATGGCGCAGGCGAGCGGGACGCTCGGATGGCCCGTGGGAGAGAGGAATGCAGGGACAAGGCTAATCGCGTTCGCAAACAATATAAAAATGGAAATCGTGCCCACCAGCGGCATGTAGTTGCGGCCTTCAGGTCCGACGTTTTCGTCGAGCAAGTCGCGGATGCCGACTCCCATCGGGTTGGTGAGAAGCATCTCCATGACCTGCTGCGTCGCACCAGGACGCTCCGCTGAAATTCTCGGCCGGAGCCACAAAAAGAAAATCGCGGCCAGAATGCACACTGCCACCGAGGCCGCCACAAAATCGGGGATGGGACGCTCCGGATCGTGAGGAACCACGTGAACCGCATGCAGCAGCGCAAGCGCAGCGCTGCCAAAGAACTTGTTAACTAGGACTGTAAACCAGTTCAGGTGCTCGTTCATTCGCTATTCGGACCCCGTACTAACTTCGTAGACACTACCCACGATTGCCCCGGCTCCCAGTGCCAATAATCCCACCAGAACCGATACAAGAGGCAACGCAAAGTAGTGGACAATAACATAGATAACCACTGCTATCAACACGTAACGCCCGCACAGCTTCCAATAAAAGCTTGCGGGAACGCCGCGCGCCTGAGGGCTATCGGGCTTCGCGGTAGTTACTGTGAGCAGCATTCCCAAAGACTGGTCGAGCCAACGATAGTTGATCCACGCCAAAATTGTACCGATGGCGATTCCAACACCCGCGCGATTCGATTTCGCAAAGAATACAACAACCGCAGTCGCGAAGCCCAGGGCTAACGTCAGCCACGCAATCCGCCGGGAAGCTCGCGCGAGCTTTCCATCATGCGGATTTTCCGGCGTTGTCGCGGTCATCTTTTTGCAGCCTCTTCAGCAGCTCCCATAGTCCGAATCCAAATCCAATCGCCCCCAGCAACAACATCAAAAATGGCTTCGTATGTAGCCAGTGGTCCAACAAGTACCCGAAGAAACCCGCAACGACGGTGCCTCCGGCAAGTACAAACGGCAACTCCATGGCAAGCGCCATTTGCCGTGCGGCTGCTCCGGGATTCTTGCGAGGCTGTGGATTTTCGGAGGACATTACGCGCTGCCGGTCACTGGCCACCCATTATTGGCCACCCATCACTGACCAAACGGGGTCAATATAGAATACGTCGCCAAGCGCAGGAATTGCTCGGGAAACATCCCAGCGGCGAGCGTCACGACCACCATCGCGCCCAGCGCAAATTTCTGCGCCCAGGTAATCACCGGCCGCATCGTGTCGCTGGATTCGCGCACCCACATCGCCGCCACCATGCGGAAATAGTAATACACCGCCGGAAGAATATAGAGCACTCCCAGAACCGCCAGCACGGTGTGATGCGTTTCGATCAGCGCCCAGAAAATCAGAAGTTTCGCGACGAACCCAGCGGTCGGCGGAATTCCCGCCAGCGACAGCAGAAAAATCAGCATCAGCACCGCCGCGCCAGGACTGCGCTCGATCAATCCATTCAAATCGTCAATCTCGTCGCCGATGATCCCTTTGCGCCGCAACAAAATCACCACCGCGAACGCACCTGTATTGAAAAATACATACACAAACAAATAAAACGCCATCGCCTGCAAGCCGCGCTCGTGCAAAGTGCCATCCGGATTCACCGCCGCCACAAATCCCAGCAAAATGTATCCCACCTGCGCGATCGAGGAATACGCCAGCAGCCGCTTGATATTCGTCTGCGTGATCGCCGCCAGCGTTCCCACGGTCAGCGACAGCACTCCGACCGCCTCCATAATCCGCACCCAATCCAAATTCACCGGCCAGAAAACCGTCAGGAACAGGCGCAGCAGCAGCGCAAAGCTCGCGGCCTTGGAAGCACCGCTGACGAACGCTGTGATCCCGGTCGGTGCACCCTCATAAACATCCGGTGCCCACTGATGAAACGGCACGCCCGCAATCTTGAAAAATATTCCCGCAGCCACCGTTCCCAGCGCGAGAAAAGTCAGCAAATCGGTCCCAGGAAATTGCAGGTGCCGCCGCTGGATCGCTTCCTGGATCACTGCCAGGTTCGTCGACCCGGCCAGTCCGTACAAAATCGAAAATCCATACGCCAGAATGCCGGAGCTGAAAGCCCCCATCAGCATGTACTTCATCGCCGCTTCGTTTGATCTCCTATCCCGCCGTAAAAATCCACTGAGCACGTAAAAACTCAGCGCCATCGTCTCCAGCCCCAGGAACAGCACCACCAAATCGTTCCCGCACGCCAGAAACATCATGCCCACCGTGGCAAACAGCATCAGCGCGTAATATTCGCCGTGCTGCTCGTCTTCAATCTCCATGTAACGAACCGAAATCAGAATCACCAGCGCCGTGGATGCGAGAAAAAGAAAGCCGAAGAAAATAAAAAACGGATCAATAACGATGGAATTGTAGAATCCCGGCGCCGGCCCAATCGGCGGCGACGCGTACGCCTGCAGCATGTAAAGCGAGCCGGCGCTGAAAATCACTCCCAGCATCGCGGTCAATGCATTCCAGGATTTTTGCCGCTTGGTCAGCAGAAAATCACTCAACAAAATCGCCAAGCCGAAAAACACCAGCATCGCTTCTGGCAGCACCAGGAAGAAATCCCCGCGCGTCTGCTCGAAGATCTTCTGCCAGGGCATCTATTTCACCTCGGCTGGCGCGGCAGGAGATGTTCCAGCCGCGGGAGCCGTCGCGCCGGAGTCAGCCGCCGCAGCCTTCTCGCCCGGCGTGTGCCAATCCGCGTAGAATCCCGGATGTACGCGCTCCACCAGGCGCCGCACAGGCTGGTCCACCACATTGAAAAGCGGCGCTGGATAAATTCCGATCCAGAACGCCAGCACCACCAGCGGAATCAGCGTCGCATACTCGCGCGCATTCAAATCCGGCAAATGCTCGTTCGCCGGATTCGTAATCGAGCCGAACATTACCCGCTGGTACAGCCACAGCAAATACGCCGCGCCCAGAATCACGCCGAACGAACCCCATGCCGCCCACTGCCAGCTCACTTCAAACACGCCGCGCAAAATCGTGAACTCACCGATAAACCCGTTCAGCAGCGGCATGCCCAGCGAGCTGAGCGTGATAATCAAATACACCACAGCGAAATTTGGCATTGGCGTCGAAAGTCCGCCGAAGTCGGAAATCAGCCGCGTGTGCCTTCGCTCGTACAGTACCCCCACCAGTAAGAACAGCGCGCCGGTGGAAATGCCGTGATTGATTTGCTGGATGATGCTGCCGGAAAGCCCCAGCGGCGTCAGCACGAAAATTCCCAGCGTACAGAAACCCATGTGGCTCACCGACGAATACGCGATGAGCTTTTTCATGTCCTTCTGCATCATGCAAACCAGCGCGCCGTAAATAATTCCGATCAGCGACAGCACAATCACGATGCCGCGGTACTTCACCGTCGCGTCCGGAAACATCGGCAGCGAAAAGCGCAGAAAACCGTAAGTCCCCATTTTCAGCAGCACGCCAGCCAGAATGACGGAACCAGCCGTCGGCGCCTCGGTGTGCGCGTCCGGCAACCATGTGTGGAACGGGAACACTGGCACCTTGATTGCAAACGCGAAAAAGAATCCCCAGAACAACCACTTCTGCAGCCAGCCATCCTGCGCGAGGAAGGGATGGTCCAGAATCGCGCGCACGTCGAAAGTATTGCGGTAATAATAAATCGCCAGGATCGCGAGAAGCATCAGTACCGACCCGGCCAGCGTGTACAGGAAAAATTTGATGGCCGCGTACAACCGCCGGTCGCCGCCCCACACGCCGATCAGGAAGTACATCGGCACCAGCATCACTTCCCAGAACACGTAGAACAACACGAAATCCAAGGACATGAAAACGCCCAGCATGCCCGTCTGCAGCAGCAACAGCAGAATGTAATATTCCTTTTCGCGTTTGTGGATCGCCGACCACGACGACAAAATCGCGATCGCACCCAGCACCGTAGTCAGCATCACCATCAGAAAGCTCAGCCCGTCGATCCCGAGCGTAAAGTGCGCTCCCACCGAAGGAATCCAGTTCGCATTCTCCACAAATTGAAATTGCGGCGCGCCCGCTCCGGATTGAAACCGCCATATCAGCGGCAGCGAAACCAGCAAGCCGAGGAACCCAAACAGATTGCCCATCCAGCGATGCAGGTCGGCCCGCTCGCGCGGAATAAATAGCATCAGGATCGCGCCAACCAGCGGTGTGAAAAGGATCGTGCTTAAGATGTGATTATCGGCAAAAGGCATCCATTCCCTCGCGTTCTTCTACCACAGCAATTTGCAGACCGTGCCCACCCGCATCGAAACCCGGCTTAGTGCACCGCGTGATGCGCCAGATAAAAGTAATATCCCAGGAACCCAATCAATCCGATCACGATGAACAGCATGTAACTCTGCACCAAGCCGTCCTGAATCAAGCGCACCGGAAAACTAAACAACCAAACGATGCGCGCGCCCAGTTTCACCGAGCCGTCCACGATCCACGTGTCCCACCACATCGAAACGCGCGACACGAATCGCGTCAGCCATCCCGCTCCGTCCACTCCCACGCCATTAATCACGTTCGTATCGAACCAGCCCAGCGCCAATCCCAAATCCTTCGCGCGATTAACAAACAGCGCGTCGTACAATTCGTCCACATAATATTTGTGGTAAACGAAGTCGTAAAATCCGTTCAGGCTCTTCGCGATTTTCGCCGGCAATTCCGTGCGCTTGATGTACAGATACCACGCGAACAAAATTCCCAGCACTACGAGGCCTTCGGACATCAGCATCAAATTTATTTCGCCCATGCGCGAGCTGGGCCCCTTCAACGGCTCAACGCGCGCCTCGTGCGCCATGCCTACCACCGGCTCCAGAAAATGCACGAAGTGGCTGTTGCCGCCCAGAATCTCCGGCCAACTCACCAACCCGCCCACAATCGAAAGCGCCGCCAGAATCACCAGCGGCACCAGCATGGCCTTCGGCGATTCGTGGATGTGGTGGTCCACTTCGTGGTCCACGCGCGATGTGCCGTGGAACGTCATGAAAATCAGCCGGAACATATAAAACGCCGTCATCCCCGCGGTGAAATATCCGATGGCCCACAACAGCAAATCTTTCTCATACGCCTTGCCGAGAATCAGGTCTTTGCTCACGAATCCAGCGAACGGAAAAATCCCGGCAATCGCCAGCGTCGCGATCAGCATCGTCCAATACGTCACCGGAATGCGCTTCGATAGCGCGCCCATCTTGCGCATGTCCTGTTCGCCTGAAAGCGCATGGATCACGCTGCCCGCCGCAAGGAACAGTAAGCCTTTGAAAAACGCGTGCGTCATCAAGTGGAAAATTCCCGCGGTGAACGCGCCCACGCCGCAGGCCAGGAACATATAACCGAGCTGCGAAACCGTGGAATACGCCAGAACTTTTTTGATGTCGTTCTGCACCACGCCAATCGAAGCCGCGAAAAGCGCGGTGATTGCCCCCACCAGCGCGACCACGCCCATGGCCTTCGGCGCCAGTTGGTAAATCGCGTTCGTGCGCGTCACCATATACACGCCTGCGGTCACCATCGTCGCCGCGTGAATCAGCGCGCTCACCGGCGTCGGCCCTTCCATCGCGTCCGGCAGCCACACATACAGCGGAATCTGGGCTGACTTTCCCGCAGCGCCTACAAAAAGCAGCAGCGCAATCGCCGTCAGCCGCGGGTCGCCCATCTGAAAATGCCCCGCCAGCAGCGCCGGCCCGATATCGCTGAAGCGCACCGTCCCAAGTACGGCCGAACACAGAAAAATCCCCAGCAGAAATCCCGCATCGCCCACGCGATTAACGATAAACGCTTTTTTCCCCGCGTCCGACGCCGACTTGCGATGAAAATAAAATCCGATCAGCAAATAGCTGCAAGTCCCCACGCCTTCCCAACCCACAAACATCATCAGGAAATTATTCGCCAGCACCAGAATCAGCATCGCGACCATGAACAAGTTCAGGTAGCCGAAGAACCGGTAATATCCGCCCTCATGCGCCATGTATCCCGTGGAATACACGTGAATCAAAAATCCCACACCGGTAACCACCAGAATCATCACCGCCGAAAGCGGATCAATCTGAAATTCCCACGACGCCACGAAATTCGCCAGCCGCCCGTCGAACATGTGGTACGGAATCGCGGGCAGCCACTGGAAAAGCATCTTCGTGAAAAACCGCTCGCCTTCAGGCCGAGCCACCAGCTGAAAAAACGCTCCCACAGAAAAAATAAACGAGACGAAAACGCTCCCCGCGCACAAATAGCTCACGATGTTGTTCGCGAGCCGCCGCCCATAGAACAGCATCACCGCGGCTGTCAGCAACGGGAACAGCGGGATCAGCCAGATATGTTCCAGAAAGTACGGCGCGTTCATCAGTGGGCCTTTACCATTTCATGATGTCCATTTCGTCAGCCAGCACCGTCTCGCGATTGTGGAAAAATGCCAGTATGATTCCCAATCCCACCGCAGCTTCCGCGGCCGCGTCCGTAATAATGAAAATCGCAAATACTTGCCCATCCACCGTGCCCCACATCCGCGAAAAAACCATCAGGTTGATGTTCACCGCGTTCAAAATAAGCTCGATGGACATCAGCATGATAATCACGTTGCGCCGCGTCAGCACCCCGATCACGCCGATGATGAACAGCGCCAGGCTCAGAAACAGATAGTAGTCGACCGGAATCATCCCACTCTCCGCTTGGCCATCACCACCGCGCCAATCATGGCCACCAGCAGCAATATCGAAGCGATCTCAAACGACAGCATGTAATGGCTGAACAACGCATCGCCAACCGCCTCGGTATTTTTCGGCGAAATCTCCGCAGCCATTGCCGGCAAACGCAGAGCCCCTCGTCCCGCCCAGATCGCAAACAAAAATTGCGCCGCCAGCACCAACGCCAGCGCCCCCGCTACAATCCATTGTCGGTTGAATTGCACCAGTCGCATTGAAACGTCCAAATCCACCAGCATAATCACGAACACAAACAGCACCATGATTCCGCCCACATACAAAATAATCTGTACGATGAAGAGAAATTCCGCCTGCAGCAGTAGAAAAATTCCGGCCGTCGAGAGCAGCGTGGTAATCAAAAACACCGCGCCATGCACAATATTCCGCCGCGTCACCATCAAGATCGCGGACGCCACCGCCAGCACCGCGAAAAATATAAACAGCGCTTGATTCAGCGTCTGCATCTATTCACCGTCCGCCGTCTGTGCCTCAGAAACCGGCGCATCATCTTTCGCCAGCAACATCGCCACGCCCAGCGTTGCCAGCGTCGTCGGTATCAACGAAACGATCGGCCCCCACGCCCATTGCTGCCGCAGCACAATCGCCACGCCCACCCCAATCACGTTCACCAGCGCCAGCGGAATCAGAAATCTCCAGCCCAGCCGCATCAGCTGGTCGAACCTGTAGCGCGGAAACGTAAACCGGATCCACAAGAATGCATAAATGTACGCGAAAACTTTCGCCATGAACCAGAACGCGCCGTGAATTCCCTGCATCACGGCGGGAGGCGCGACGAGCGCGCCCGCCAGCACGCCTGCAATAATCACGCACAGCCCCGCCACCAGCGCCATCACGATTTTCTGGATTTTCACCGGCTGCTTCGGAACCAGTGACAGGCAATATAGCGCCACGCCCAGCGTCAGCAGCGCCGGCAAAGCGTCCAAGAATTCAATTGATGTGCCCGGAATCTGTTCGTGATAACGCGCGCCCGGCCGCAGCCACCCGCCCAGAAACAATGTCGTCGCGATGCCCGCGACGATTACCATGTTGGCGTACTCTGCCAGAAAATAAAGTGACCAGCGAAATCCGCTGTACTCCGTCATGTATCCGGCCACCAGTTCCGATTCCGCTTCCGGCAAATCAAATGGCGCGCGATTAGTTTCCGCGATCGAGCCCACGAGATAAATGAAAAATCCGAACGGCACCGAAAAACCGAACCACACGCCCTGATCTGATTGCGCCTGCACAATATCTTTCATCGAAAGCGAGCCGGCCAGCAGCAACACCGAAATCAGCGCCAATCCCGCCGCAGTTTCGTAACTCACCAATTGCGCAGCGCTGCGCAAAGCTCCCAGCAGCGAATAATGGCTGTTCGACGCCCAACCGCCCAGCACAATCCCGTAAATTCCCAGCGAGCTGATCGCCAAAATAAAAAGCAATCCAATATTCAAATCCGCGATCTGAAATGCCGGACCAATGGCCAGCGCCGAATACGCCAGCAGCGCCATCGTTACGCTCACCAGCGGCGCAAACCAGAACATCAGCCGATCCGCCTTGTCCGGAATAATGTCTTCCTTCAACAGCAATTTCACCGCGTCTGCAATCGGCTGCAGCAATCCGTGCGGCCCCACGCGCATCGGACCAAGCCGCGCCTGCATGTCCGCCATTACTTTTCGTTCCATCAACACGATGTAGCCCGCCAGCAGCGGCAGCACCGCGACTATGACCACGGCGTAAACCACCGGCAGCACGAACGGCATGATCGATTGTGGAATCAGATGTCCCATTTTTTAGCGGTCCACTTCTCCCAACACGATGTCAATCGTCCCGATAATCGCCACCACGTCCGCGATCAACGAGCCTTTCGCCATTTTGTCGAACGCCTGCAGATTAATAAATGACGGCGGTCGCACGCGCACGCGATAGGGCTGCGTCGTCCCGTCGCTGACGATGTAATAACCCAGCTCGCCCTTGGGAGCTTCGATCGAGTGATACACCTCGCCCGGCGGCGGTTTCAGCACTTTGCCGATGCGCGCCATGATCGGCCCAGTGGGAATGTTTTCCACCGCTTGCAGGCAGATGCGCCGCGACTGGCGCATTTCTTCCATGCGCACCACGTACCGGTCGTAGGTGTCGCCAGTTTCGCGCGTGGGAATATCAAATTCATATTGGTCGTAGGCCGCGTAGGGCTGCGCTTTGCGCAAATCCCATTTCACCCCGCTCGCGCGCAGCACCGGTCCAGTTACGCCCAGCGCAATCGCATCCGCCGCGTTCAGAATTCCTACGCCCTTCGTGCGTCCTACCCAAATGCGATTTTCAGTCAGCAGCGTTTCGTATTCGTCAATCTTCTTGCTGAAATCGTTGCAGAAACGCTTGGTGTCCTCTTCGAATCCGTCGTAAGTCTCGTACTGCAATCCGCCGATCCGAAACGCGTGCGTCGTCAGCCGCGCGCCGCAATATTTCTCGAAAATTTTCAGGATCTCCTCGCGCTCGCGAAAGCAGTAAAACACCGGCGTCAACGCGCCAATATCCAGCGCGTGCGTCCCCAGCCACAGCAAATGGCTCGCGATGCGCTGCAATTCCGTCAGAATCGTGCGCACTACCCGCGCGCGCGGCGGCGCTTCGGTGCCCAGCAGTTTTTCCACGGCTTCGCAGTAGCCCAATCCGTTCGAAACCGCCGCCACGTAATCCATGCGATCCACGTACGGCGCAAATTGCTGGTAGCTGCGATGCTCGGCGATTTTTTCCACGCCGCGATGCAGGTAGCCGATGATGCATTCCGACCCGGCCACGCGCTCGCCATCCAATTTCAACTTCACGCGCAGCACGCCGTGCGTCGAAGGATGCTGCGGCCCCATATTCAAAATGATTTCGTCCGCGCCCAGCACCGTGGTGTTGACGCTGTCCATCCCCGAAATCGTTTTTATCATGTGCTTGTTGCTCATTCGCTCGTTGCCGTCTTGCGGCGCTATTGCCCGCTCTCGATTCCCAAATTTTCCCGAACCCAGTCCGTATCCTGCTTCAAAATATCGTAATCCTTGCGCAACGGATGGCCCTGCCACTCGTCCGGCAGCAAAATGCGCGTCAAATTGGGATGGCCTTCAAACACAATCCCGAACATGTCATAACATTCGCGCTCCATCCAGTTCGCCGCAGGCCAGATTTCGCAAACGCTGGGCGCAGGTTCCGTTTCGCCCGCGTGCGCTTTCAACCGGAGCCGCTCGTTCTTCGCGAACGAATAAAGATTCAGCACCACGTCGAATCGCTTTTCGCGCTTCGGCCAATCCACCGCAGTCAAATCCACCAGCATGTCGAATTTCTCTTCGTCGCGGCAATAACGAGAAATTTCCCGCAGCTGCTCCAGCGCAATCGTCACGATGGCCTGCTTGCGGTCGAGCGATGCTTCACGAAATGCATCGCCGAAACGCGCCTTCAGCCGTTGCGTCAATTCGTTATCCAGCGGAACAGGTTTTGGCGGCGCTTCTTTCGGCGGCGCGGGAGGAGCAGCAGGTTTCGGCGGCGCTGCAGCTGCGGGAGCTCCAGGCGCAGCGGGAGTTCCGGGCGCTGCTGGCGTGCCAGCGGTGGCAGGAGGCTTGGTAGCAGGTGGTGCGACAGGTGGTTTCGCTGCAACTGGCTCGGCCGGTGTCGCTGGCACCGTCGGTTTCGCTGCAACTGGTTCAACAGGCGCAGCAGGAACTGCTGGTGTTTCAGGCTTGGAAGGAATAGAAGGCTTTTCCGCCGTGCCTTCCGGCGGTTTTGCGGCTGGACCTTTTTCCGAAGGGTCGTTGACCATCGGTTCGATCGGCTGCCCTCGCCCGGTGCGCACAACAAATCGCGCCCCGCAATCGGCTCGCAGCCCGCCTTTTTAACACACTCCAAAAAACAACGTCAATTCCACTCTGCTGAGGCCCAACTTTCTGCGCGGCGCGGCGATTACACCCAGTCCAGCGCGCCCTTGCGATACAACCACACATACCCGATCAGCAAAATCCCCAAAAACACCAGCATCGTCTCCAGGCCATACACGCCCAGCTGCCCGTACTTAATCGCCCAAGGAAACAGAAAGATTGTCTCCACATCGAAGATCACAAACAGGATCGCGACCATGTAAAATCGCACTGAATACCGCCCGCGCGCATTTCCTTCTGGCGGCACGCCACATTCGTACGGCTCCAGCTTCGCGCCTGTTGCCTTCATGTCTGGCCGAATCAATTTGAAAACCATCAGCGAAACGGCAGGGAAAGACGCGGCAAGCACCGCGTAAATCAATATCGGAATGTATTGGCTCGGCATCGCCGGATTAGCGTTGACCCACGAACAGCGCATCCTAGCACAGCGGTCAAGTCTCAGCCAGCCTCATCCGACATAAAAATTTCGCTCCATCGAACGCGCGAAGCGTCTAGTTTTTGCACTTGAAAGTGTAGCGGCCGCTTCGTCACGAGGCTCTCGGGATGAAGCGGGCACGTCAGCATCCAGACGGTCGGCCCGTCGGTTAGGTTTTTTGGGTTTGGATTAATGACGTGCGCCGTGCAGCACGTCTACAGCGTGAGGAAGCAAAGCGGCAATAGCATCTAGCGAATCCACAGCACCGCGCGGACTCCCCGGCAGATTCACAATCATCGTAGTCCCGCGAATTCCTGCAGCGCCACGCGACAAAATTGCCCGCGGCGTTTTCTTCAATCCCTCCGCGCGCATCTGCTCCGCAAATCCCGGAATCAATCTTTCCGCTACGGACAGCGTAGCTTCCGGCGTCACGTCACGCGGCCCCACACCCGTGCCACCAGTAGTAAGAATCAAATCCACGGCGTTCGCGTCAGCCGTCTTCCGCAAAAACTCCGCGATGCTCTCCCGCTCGTCCGGCAAAATCTCCGCCGACACAATTTCCCATCCCAGATCCCTGCAGCGCCCCGCGACAGCCGGACCGGAACCGTCCGCGTGCTTCCCGCTGGCTACCGAATCGCTCACTGTAAGTATGGAAACCCGCATGAGGTGGCGCCGCGCTTCTCCCGCGACTATCCTTCGGTGACCGGCGCATCTTCGCTTTCGCCGTCGCGCTGCCCTTCATCCACCAATCGCAGCGCTTCCATCAGCAGCCCGGTCGTGGTGCGCGAAATGATGTCGCGCGTCGGTGCGCGATTAAAATCAATTTCAAATTCGCCTTCGGGCCAGCGCACCGCCTCAAACACTGCGGCTTCGCCTTCGAGCGCTCCCAGCCTCGCATCCTTGCACTGCCCCGAAGCAAAAAATAAATCGCCGCTTTCTTCCCCGCGCCGAATCGTCAACTGGCACGACTTCTGCCCCATCTCCAGCGACTGCATCAAATCCATGATAGACATTTCTTCCAGCCGCCCCTGCACCACTCCCGGACGCACCTGGCGATTCTGCAATTTCTCCAGCTGAAGCCGGTCCACCACTTTTTTCGCGCGCCGCACCAGATCTTTCAAGAAAAACGGCTTGGGGATAAATTCTTCGACGCCTTCCACGATCGGACGCAATTTTTCTTCAATGTCGCTGCGGCTAGCCAAGAATATAAATGGGATCGCTTTGGTCTGTTGCCGCCCGCGCAATTTTTCATAAAGCTGGCGCCCATCGAGTCCCGGCATACGGTAGTCGCAGACCACCAGGTCCGGCGGATCATCCACGATTTTCAGCAACGCATCGGCGCCATCCGCGGCCGCGCGTGCATCGCAATGCGGCAGCAATCCCTTCATCAATAGGTCAAGGATCAGCGCGTTATCGTCCACCACCAGGACTTTCACATCCTTCATTGGTGTCATCGCTTCACACGCTTCCCAGCCCGCACATACGTGCCGCTTCGCCCGCCCGCCTTCTTCACCACGTACACCTCAGTGATTTCCATGCCGCGTTCCAGCGCTTTGCACATGTCATAAATTGTGAGCGCAGCAACCGACACTGCCACTAAAGCCTCCATCTCGACGCCGGTCGGGCCGGTAGCCGTCGCCTCGGATGTCAGCTCGATTCCATTCTGGCACAGCTTGGCGTTCACATCTACGTGAGTCAAAGAGAGGGGATGACAAAGTGGAATCAGCTCCGCTGTGCGCTTGGCAGCGCCAATTCCGGCGATTCGCGCGATTTCCAGAGGATTGCCTTTAGGAGATTTCAGCCGCCGCACGCTGCTGATCGTCGCGCGTTCCATGCGAACGAACGCGTGCGCCTGCGCGGTGCGCGATGTGGGTGCCTTCGCCGTAACGTCCACCATCCGCACGCGCCCGTTTTCATCGTAGTGCGAAAGTTTGGTCATGACGTTCTTCGCGCCTGCTGGTTCTGAAGGCCTGTGCCAGTGATTAGCGATTGGTGAGTGGTGATTGGTGACCGTTCATTTGTACTGAATAGAAAAAATGAAGTGCTTTGTTTTGTTGCAGTTGCAAAATTCGAACCGCGCGAAAAGGCTTCATTTGTACTGAATAGAAATTGGCGTTTTGGGAGGCAGGCGGCGCGGGTGCGGACGGTTTGGACCGCCGGCGGGAAGGCGCTGGATCGGCTAAGGGCTGTATTCGATATTTTCACAAATTCATCATGCACTTGTGGCGCGCGAAATGCAAAACGTTGTGTGTGTACATGCTGCATCGCGGCACCCGTTGTGACGCACCCAATTCAGAACAATCCCCGCCGCGGCAAAATATCCACCATCTCTCCTGCCGCGTACACCTGCCGCGCTTCATGCACAACCAAAAAACAATTTCCCTTTACCACGGATCCAATATCTCCCGACCCTTCCCAGTGAATCGCCTCCACCACCGCTTCGCCCTCCGGCCAGCTCACACGCGCCGGCAAAAAATGCGCCAGCGGCGGCTTCTCGTTCAAAGGATGCGCCAGCTTGGCTTTCAGCAGCGCCAAAGGATGCGGCTTGTGCCCGCTCAACAACTCAATCCCCGGCACCACAAACAGCTCAAACGTCACCATGGTCGAAACTGGATTTCCCGGCAGCCCGAATACCGGCTTGCCCTGGCAAAAACCGAACACAGCGGGTTTCCCCGGACGAATCGCCACTGCATCGAAATAAAATTCCGCGCCCATTTCGCGCAACACTTGCTCGACGAGATCGTATTTCCCCACCGACACGCCGCCGGTGATCGTCACAATGTCCGCGTCCAGCGCCTTCCCGATTCGCACGCGTAGTTCTTCGAGATTGTCCGGCGCAGTTCCCAACATCACCGGCTCGCCGCCCGCCAGCGCGATTTGCGCCGCGAGCGAGACATTATTGCTATTGCGAATCTGATATTTCGTGGGCGTCTGCTCCACCGTCACCAATTCATCGCCCGTGGAAAGAATCGCCACGCGCGGTTTCTTCGCCACCACCAGCTTCGAGCGCCCCACCTGCGCCGCAATCGCCAGCTCCGCATAGCTCAGCCGTTTGCCGCGCGCGATCACGCTTTCTCCCACGCGCGTTTCCTGCCCTTCCAGCACAAAATGCGCGCCCTCGCGAGCCGCTTCGTCCAGCACTACGTACTCGCCCTGGGTCCGCGCATGCTCGTTCATCACGATCGAATTCGCGCCGCGCGGCATCGCAGCGCCCGTCATGATCTGCACGCACGTCCCCGGCTCGACCATGCCGCCGAACGCAACACCTGCTCGGCTTTCGCCAATCAATCGCAATTTCGCTCCGGCTTGCGCTGCATCGGCCGCCCGCAGAGCAAATCCGTCGCGCGTCGAGCGATTAAACGGAGGGTAATTCCGGTCCGCGCGCACGTCTTCCGCCACGATGCGTCCCAGCACCTTCGTAGGGTCTTCGGCGAATTCAATGGTTTCGGTAGGAGGAGGAGGCGCACAACGCCGCGCGCAGATCACTTCAATCACTTTTCCGCGAGCCGCTTCGTAGGAAAGCATGGCGCCTTAGAGCCAGGACGCGAGTTTCGTCCCTCGCGGAACAATCGTTGCATCGCGTTCCGGCCCGGTGGATATCATTCCGATTTCAACTTGTAACTGTTCCGAAATAAAATTCAGATAATTGCGCGCCGGTTCCGGCAATTCCTTCACGTCGCGAATCCCCGGCGTGGGCTTCAGCCATCCGGGCAGCGTCACATACACGGGTTCCGCCAGCATCAACGTCTCGACGTCCGCCGGCATATGTTCCAGCACCTTGCCCTTATATTTGTACCCGGTGCAGACCTTGATTTCCGGCTGCGTGTCGTACACGTCCATCTTGGTCACGACCAGCGAATCAATTCCACTAAGCATTTTTGCGAACTTCAGCACAACCAGATCCAGCCAGCCGCAGCGCCGCGGCCTGCCCGTCACCGCGCCAAATTCCTTGCCGCGCTCGCGCAACGCCTGCGCGTCCAGGTCCGGCATCTCCGTGGGAAATGGCCCGCTGCCCACGCGCGTGGTGTAAGCCTTGGTCACGCCCACCACGCCGCCAATCCGCGTCGGCGCCACGCCCAGTCCCGTCGCCACGCCGCCCGATGTCGCGTTCGACGACGTCACATAAGGATACGTCCCGTGATCAATATCCAGCATCGTGCCCTGCGCGCCCTCGAACAGCACCGATTCGCCATTGTCCAGCGCGCGATTCAGCAGCACGCCTGTGTCCGCCACCAGGCCGTGAATGTGCGCGGCTAACTCCATATATTGGTCGTAGATTCCAGCGGTTTCCAGCGGATGCCCGTACGTCGCGCGGCTGATCGCATTTTTTTCCGCGACCACGCGCTCCAATTTTTCCTTGAAGCCCACCGGATCGAACAAATCGCACACGCGTATCCCGCGTCGCGCCATCTTGTCTTCGTACGCCGGCCCAATGCCCCGCGAAGTAGTCCCAATCGCCGCCGCCCCGCGCGCGGATTCCGCGGCCTTATCCATTTCGCGGTGATAAGGAAAAATTAAATGCGCGCGATCGCTCAGAAAGAGCCGCCCGCGCACTTCAATCCCCGACCGTTTCAGATTTTCCAGCTCGGCCACCAGCGCCGCGGGATCCACGACGGTTCCCGCGCCGATCACCGCCTTCTTTTCCGGCCGCAGAATGCCGCTGGGAATCAATTGCAGAATATATTTGTGATTATTGAAAATGACGGTGTGCCCGGCATTGTGTCCTCCCGCGTAGCGCGCCGTGTAGTCGAACGACTGCGCCAGGTAATCAACCACCTTACCTTTGCCCTCGTCGCCCCACTGCGCCCCAACCACGCAGATCGCTTTCGCTCGCGCCTTCTCAGTCACCTTCGCCGCTCCACCCTTCGTCAGGCCGCACCTTGCCCCGGTCGTTGACACCAGAAGCACTACAGGCGGGCTAACACAAAATCAAGTACGTGCAATTCTAGCCTCCGCCTGCTCCCGACGCAAGCGTAAGGGCGCAAGCGAGAAGCGGACGAGCTAACCAACCGATTTATAGCGGAAGCAATCGCTTGCATGATCGTTGACCATGCCGACGGCCTGCATGAACGCGTAACAAATGGTAGTCCCGACGAAGCGGAAGCCTCGAGCCTTCAAATCCTTGCTGAACGCGTCCGATTCTTCCGTGCGCGCCGGAATTTTTCGCGATGTTGCCCAATTGTTTTTCTTGGGGCGTCCGCCCACGAACTGCCAGACGTAACGGTCAAACGATCCGAACTCGCGCTGCACCTCAAGAAACGCCGCGGCATTCGAAATTGTCGCCGCGATCTTTAAGCGATTGCGCACAATCCCAGCGTTGCCCAGAAGCTCGCGCACTTTGCGCTTGTCGTAGCGCGCGATTTTCTTTGCATCAAACTCATCGAACGCCCGGCGGTAATTCTCGCGCTTATTAAGAATCGTCTCCCAGCTCAACCCCGCCTGCGCGCCTTCAAGTATCAGAAACTCGAAGAGCAGGCGGTCGTCGTGCACCGGCTTGCCCCACTCCTTGTCGTGATACTCCACCATCAACGGCTTCTGCGCCCAATGGCAGCGCCGGTGCTCTTTTTTCGCTTTCACAGTCATAGGAAATGTTACGGCAGGATACTACGCGCCCTAAAGTCTGAGCCCGTCTGCGGGGCTCGCTGAGCCGATGACACCGCAGCAGCCGTGAGACATCGCCGGCACAAACAATCCGTATAACGCGCCCGCAGCGCAACCAATACTTCAGCGGCGACCGGCACATCCTCGCACCAACAACCCGCCGCAGGCGCACCGCACGAAAACTCCACTCCGCAAGCCGCGCACGCCTTCAAAGTCGGCGCCGCCCCCAGCAAAGTCAGCTCTGGCTCGCCGCCGCTCATAGTCACCTGGCTTGGCGTGGAAAGAATTCGCGCCGAAGAACTACGAGATGTGGCGCTGGATGACTTTTTCAATCGACTCTTTCGGCTGCGCCCCGACAAGCTGGTCCGCCACCTGCCCGCCCTTGAAAATCAGCAAGGTTGGAATCCCGCGAATATTGAATTTTCCCGCCGCGTTGATGTTCTCATCCACGTTGAGCTTCACCACTTTCAACTTTCCCGCGTGCTCTTTCGCGAGCTCTTCCACCGTCGGCGTCAACATATGGCACGGACGGCACCAATCCGCCCAGAAGTCCACCATCACCGGCTGGGTCTTGCTGGCTTCCACCACGTCTGCTTCGAAATTCGCGTCATTCACCGCTTGGATGTTTTCTGACATGTTGTCCCTTATTGTCCCTTGTAGCGCCGCACTGCACCCCCAAAAACCTCTGGGAAGCGTTTCCAGCGCTATCCTTTAGATGTCCCAGCAACCCGCGGGATTCGTGCCCTCTTAGCTGCTTCATACAGTGTGACATAAGCCGCTGCCGAAGCCTTCCACGAAAAATCCTTGCCCATGCCGTTCTTTTGCAGCGTCTGCCACGCCTTGGGATCACGCTGCAGTTTCAATGCGGCGCGCAGCGAATCCAGCAGCGCCCGCCCGTCATACGCCTCGAACTTAAATCCAGTCCCATGATGCGTTTTCGCGTCGTAGTTCTGCACCGTGTCGTCCAGGCCGCCCGTCGCCCTCACCACCGGCACCGTACCATAGCGCAAGCTGTATATCTGGTTCAAGCCGCACGGCTCGTACCGCGAAGGCATGAGGAAGATGTCCGCCCCGGCCTCAATCTTGTGCGCCAGCGGGTTGTCGTACCCGATCTTCAAACCCACGCGGCCCGGATATTTCTCGGCCATATCCTTGAAGAGCTTCTCGTATTCCGGCTGGCCCGTTCCCAGAACCACCAACGTCAGATTCTCCCTCATCAAATCGCCCGCGACGCGCGCGATCAGATCAAAACCTTTCTGATCCGCAAATCGCGAAACAATTCCCACCACCGGCCGTTCCAGATTTTCCGGCTTGTCGGCGGGCAGCTTAAACTGTTGCAGCAAATCCTTCTTGTCGGCCTTCTTCGCTTCCAGATTGTGCACGGAATAATTCTGCGTGATGAAGGTGTCCACCTCGGGGCTCCACACCGAATAATCCACCCCGTTCAGAATCCCGAGTAGACGGTCCGAGCGCCCCCGGATTACCCCTTCCAGGCCATTGCCAAATTCCGGCGTCTGAATTTCCTGAGCGTAGCGGCGGCTCACGGTCGTCAGGTAATCAGCGTACAGCAGCCCGCCCTTCAGAAAATTCACTTTGCCGTAAAATTCCAGCCGGTCCATCGTGAAAAAAGTGTCAGGCAGCCCGAGCGTGCGCATCACCGTCTGCGGGAAAATTCCCTGATAACCGATATTGTGAATCGTGAAGACCACGGGCAGCGCGCGCACCACTGGATCTTCGGCGTGCTGCGTGCGCAACAACACCGGCACCAGCGCGGTCTGCCAGTCGTGGCAATGAATCACATCCGGCAGCCACACACGCTTCATGAACTCGATCGCCACGCGCGAAAATTCCGTGAAGCGCTCGGCGTTGTCCGGATAATCCGCGCCCTTCTCGCCGTATAGCTGCTCGCGGTCGAAGAAACCGCGATCGTCCACGAAAAAATAACGCACGCCCGCGACTGCCGGGCCTTCGCCAATCGCGGGAAAGCGCAGCCTGTCGCCCAGTGTCACCGTCACACTGGAAACCAGTATTGACGTGATTTTATTCCCGCGATAGCGCGGCAGCAGCACCGCCACTTCGTGGCCCATCTCCGCCAGCGCCTTCGGCAATGCGCCTACCACGTCCGCCAAGCCGCCAGTCTTCGAGTACGGCAAACCTTCCGATGCGATGAACAGGATTTTCATAAGCAGTCAGCAGAAACGGGAACGGTATCGGAACGCCGCAGCTTCGTCAAGCACACCGTACCTCGTGGCATGGGCCTCAGCCCTCGTGGCACAGGCTTGCCTGCCGCAGGCACTCCTGTCCGAGCTCGTTCTTTTGACTTTGTAGCGGCCAGCTTCAGCTGGGCGCCTTTGTTTTAGTTTTTCTCGCCGCATTGCTACACTCGACCACCCATGTCACGCCAACGCCTAGGCCAACATTTCCTTTACGACATCGGCTGGCGCAAACGCATCCTGGCCACGCTGCCACTGGCACCAAATCAAACCTGGATCGAAATCGGCCCAGGCCACGGCGAAATGACGCAACTCCTGGTCGGCGAAAACCGCCGCATTATTGTGATCGAAACGGATCAGAAACTCGCCGAGGGTCTAAAGGCATCTCGCGAGGCCGACCCCAATCAATGGCCGGGCCTGGAAATCGTCAACGCCGACGTGCTGACGACCAACATCGGCGACCTCGTCACCGAAAAAATTCACATCTACGGAAATCTGCCGTACTACATCACCTCGCCTATCCTGCATCATCTCTTTCGCTGGGCCGCACAGATCGCTTCCATTCACATCGTCATCCAGCTGGAAGTCGCCGAGCGCATCGCCGCGCATCCCAACGTGCGCGACTACGGGTATCTTTCCGCGCTCTGCCAGTTTTACGCCCAACCCAAAATCGCGCTGCGCATCCCCCCGGGCGCCTTCCGCCCGCCGCCCAAAGTAAAATCCGCTCTGGTGAGCATGAATCTGCCCGGCGCGCAAGCCGACCTCAACATTGTTGGAGAAACCGAAGAAAAACGCTTCCTGGAATTCATGCAGACGTGCTTCAGCCAAAAACGCAAAACCCTGCGCAACAACCTGCTGACCATCGCCGCCGACAAAAAAATTCACGAAGCGCTGGCGGCCGCCCAGTTGCGCCCCGACGCCCGCGCCGAACAACTCACCCTACCCCAATTCGCCGTGCTCTTCGCCCAACTAGCCTGCTAGCACCGAAACTAAGACTCTTCTAGCACCGTCTGCAGCCGATCGGGAAAATTCGACATGATCCCATCGACGCCAGCCGCGGCCACCGCGCGCATCACTTCCGGATCATCCGCGGTCCAAGTGGCCACCTGCAAATCCACGCGGTGCGCATCCTCCACGAATTTCGGCGTCACTAGATCCGCCCTGGGACATAGCTGGCGCACGCCCAGTTCAATCGCCACTTTCGCGAAATCTTCCCGCGGGCGATCCACCAGCAATCCCATCATCATCGTCGAATCCACGGTGCGCAGCGCGGTCAGCGTGGATTCGTCGAAGGAGATCACGATACTGCGCGCGGTGCTCTGCGATTTGTGCAGCTCAGCCACCAGCGAATGGTGCATCCCCCACGCCGCATCGTATTTCACTTCCAGATAGAAAATCACGTCGTGCTCTTTCCCGAATTTCAGCACTTCCTCGAGCGTCGGTATCCGCTGCCCCATGAATTCCCGGTCGAACCACATCCCCGCATCCAGCTGACGCAATTCCGCCAAAGTAAAGTCGTGGACATTTCCGCGTCCATTCGTGGTCCGCTCCAGCGTCGCGTCGTGGATCGCCACAAACCGCGCGTCCCGCGTGAGGTGCAGGTCGGTCTCGATAAACCCCGCACCCAGCTGCACCGCGCGCTCGTACGCCGCCAGCGTGTTTTCCGGCGCGTGGCCCGAAGCCCCACGATGCGCGATTACCCAAGGTTTTCGCATAAGCACGGCTATCCTAGCAGAGAACGCGCACGTCCCAGCTGACGCGTATGAGCCCTGGTGATGGATGTTGCACCCCGAGAGGACCGACCCGCAACCAGTCTCACCGTCACGAATCGTTCACATTAGCGCCGGAATCGAGCGGTAGCAGCGCCAAAGTCACCCTTGAGGACGCCTCGCAGTGCTGCAAATCGTTTCCTAAATTGGACAATGTGTTGGTCGCCAGTCGAATTTCTACGATGGAAGTTCGCCGATTCGGCAGTTCGCGATGCTCGCCGCACCAGCGAGTTGCTCTATCCCTAATAGCCACAAATAGTTAGCCACGCCCCGGTCTACAGCTTGTTGCTAGTACCATTTGGAACCCTGATTGCCCCCTCTGTCTTCGCCTTTCCAGCGGTCGTGGTGTCGCCCAACGCAGTCCGTTCGTTGGACGCCGCCTCGATCCCGTGGCGCGCACCCCGAGCGCCTAAGTCAGATCCCAAAACGGAATTCGCGACCAGGCGAGTCCCAAGGAGCAGATTCGGCATCTATGGCAAGCACGAGAACCAATTTGAGTCCTGACCTCGAGCCTGTTCAAGCAATGAACGCGGCGCCCAGCGGCTTCGACCCCGCGCGCGAGCTGCCGGCGGGCTTCATCGAGTTTTTGCTGCCGCTGCATCGCGCCTTCACTCCACGCCAGCGCGACCTGATCGCTAGCCGTGGCGCCGCGCTCGAAGCGTCGCTCATCGGCCGACTGCCGAACTATCTGCCGCCTTCCCGCGCCACCCAGGACGCCTGGAAAATTGAATTGCCGGAATGGTGCCAGGACCAGCGAAATCAAATGACCGGTCCGGCCGACGACGCCGAGCTCGTGGTGAAAATGCTGAACTCCGGCGCTCCTGGCGTCATGCTGGATCTCGAAGATTCAATGGCCAACACCTGGCCGCACCTGATGCAAGGCATCACCAACATTCTTGCCGCCCTGCGCGGCGGGCTTAACTATTTCGACCGCAAGCGCAACTCGACCGTTACGATCAAACCCAGCAACACCGTAATCTCCCTCCGCCCGCGCGGCTTGCACCTCCGCCAGGCGCGCGTGCTGAACGGGGAAAAGCTGCCCGCATCTTTATTTGACGTCGCGCTCATCGCCTTCCAGCTGAACCCCGAAGAGCTGAAGCATCCGCTCACGTTCTACATTCCGAAATCCGAATCCGCCGATGAAGCTCTGTGGTGGCGCGATCTGTTCCACGCTATCGCCCGCGCCAAGGGCTGGCCGCGCAATTACATCAAGTGCATGGCGCTGGTGGAATCTCATCCGCTCGCCTATCAAATGGAAGAGTTCGCTTACAATCTGCGCGACCACATTCTTGCGCTCAATCTGGGCCGCTGGGATTACATGGCCAGCCTGATCCATTTCAATCTGCGCGATCCCCACTGGGTGCTGCCGGATCGCAATACCATTCCACATGATGTCGCCTTCTTCCAGAATTTGCGCACTACGATCCCCGAGATTTGCCACAAACACGGCATGCTCGCCATCGGCGGCATGACGGCTCTTTATCCCAGCCGCGAAGATGCCGAGCTGAACGCCCGCGCGCTTGCCATCCTGGAAAAAGACAAGAAGAACGAAGCCACATCCCTGATGGACGGCGCATGGACCGGCCACCCCGACCAAAACGAGATCGCCGTGCGCCAGTTCCCTGCTCCCAATCAATTGCAAGCGCGCCCAGCAAACCACGCAACCCATCCCGACCTGCGCCCCGTTCCTGCGGGCGTCGGCCAGCACACCGTGGCGGGGACGCGCGCGGCAGTCCGCACAGTGATTCGCTACCGCCAAGGCGTGCTCAGCGGCCGCGGGGCCAGCTTGCTCGATGGCTATATGGAAGACCTGGCCACCGACCGAATTTATCGCCTGATGATCGCGCAGCGCATGCGCCATCGCGACATCACCCGCGTGCTGAACGAGCATGGCGAGCCCGTCCTGCACACGCCCGAATTCGTCACGCGCCTCTTCGACGAGGAGCTCAAGCGCATTCTGCACGAGCTTCCCGCGGGTTCGCCCGAGGAAGCCACCGAGCGACTCACCCAAGCGCGCCTGCTCAGCGAAAGAATGATTTTGACGAACGAGTTCAATCCGTCGTAGTCTCCGCGGCAGAGGCGCCGCAGGGATGCCGTTCGAGTTTGCAGGGTTTGGCAGAGGAGATTTACGAATGTCACCGAAGGGCAGCAACGTGATTCAAGCCATGCTCAGGCGCTTGGCGCAAGAGGAACTTGAATTGCTAGCAGTGCAATGTACGACGGTAAATGCAACGGGGTCTGTCGAAGCAGCAAGGCCGCTTCAGGCAAAAGTGGCCGCGCAATGAGGGTGTGATTCGGCAGCAACGGCCCTCGTATCGTTTCGGCTCTAGGTTTCCAGCATCGGAACTTTCGCTCCGCAGAGCGAGCCGCCTCCGTCGCTGGAATGTTTTCAACGAGCACGAAACCGTACGCGTATGGGGAGGGGGACGTGGCGCTGTTCGTTTTGATGGTCGCAGCATTGGTCGTCGCGCAAACGTGGCTGGACTGGCGCGACGCGAAAAAAGACTGGGTAGTTCCGGAGTGGGCGAAAGGCATGGCGCTCGCGGGAGCCGTGGCCGCATCACTCACGGCCGCCACTTCGTTCGCTTCTTTCTGGCTCGAAGATCCGGCCAACGCAGCCGCTACCAGATTCAACTCGGCCATGTTCTGGCCCGAGCTGGGCTTCCTGCTCTGCGCCATGGGCGTGATAATCGTAGCCGTGCGCAAACAGCGCCTGCGCCTGATGCTGCTCCTGACGGGCATCCTAACCGCCGCCTTCTGGATCGGCATGACGCTGTCGTAGGGCGAGCGCTTCCCGACGGCAGCCACGCGTGAAGTAGCGTACACGAAGTGCGTGCATCTGGCCGTCGGTGATTCCGTGCTTCGCGTCTCTTTGCGCCTCTGTGACCCTGTGGCAGATTCCCTCCTCCACCGCCCCCACCTCCGCCACACCTCCATTCACCGGTAATCACCCGCCACTCGCCGAATAACCCAAGACGCGCCCCTTCCGCTCCACTATTCTCGCCTCATGAACGGCAACGCAATTCGAATCGGAGACAAGATCATGACCAGCACAAATGGCCAGTCGCCCATGATTTCCCTGTTTTCCAGCGCGCGCATCCCGATCGCGGGAGCAGCCCTGCTGATCCTCCTCGGCATCGCGTTCCAGCTGGGTGAGCTCGGCTACGGCCATCTTCGCTTGGACAACCTCTGGCTCTTTTCCATGATGCTGGCCGACATTTGGAATATCCTCTCCGTGCGCTTGAATATCCCCAGCGCCGCAGAGGTGCTGCGCTACTGGCCCCTGATTCTGGTGGGCCTGGGTCTCGCAATCTTGCTCGCAACACAGGAAAATCGCTTCTCCGCATCCCGGAGAAGTTAACAACCATGGGAACCAACCGATCCTACAGTTGGAGCTTCACTTTCGGCGCGCTGATCGTCGCCGCCGGAGTTGTGCTCCTGCTCGACCAACAAGGCCTCATCAACGCCGACCGCGTCTTAAGTTATTTCTGGCCGATAGTGATGATCGGCGCCGGCAGCGCCATGGTGATTGATTGCCACGGCCGGGGGGGGCGAGGCCTTTTCGGCGGCATTCTGCTGGCCTCTGGAGTTCTGCTCGTTCTTGAAAATCTCGGTGTCGCACATGTCCACTTCAATACCGTCTGGCCCCTGGTCGTCATCGCTATCGGCGTATTGATGATCTTGCAAGCCGCCGGCCCGCGCCCCAACAAGGACGGCTCGTGTACTTCTCAATGGTCAAATCTCGTCAATCACTGGGGCCGCTCCGATTCGACGCAAACGGATTTCAGCGGCATCGCAATTCTTGGCGGCTTCAAGCGCCGAATCACCACGAAACAATTCAAAGGCGGAAGAGTTCTTTCTTTCATGGGCGGCTTTCACATTGATCTCCGCCAGGCGGACATGGAAGGCGATTCCGCCACGATCGAAGCCATTTGCTTCATGGGTGGCGGCGAGATCAAAGTTCCCGACTCTTGGCTGGTTTCCATGGAGGGCATCAGTCTGTTCGGCGCGTTCGTGGACGAAACCGATCAGCAAGCGCCGGCCATCGCCGGCACGCCGCAAAAGCGTTTAATCATGAAAGGCGCCAGCCTGATGGGCGGAATCGTCGTCAAGAATTAGCTCGCGAATATGCATCCCATACTCAGCCAACTGCGCCGCGTCATTATTTACCTCCTCGCGTGGGTTCCCATCGCGGGGCTGCTAGCGTATCTCCTCACCGTTTCTCACGAGATCAGCAACCACGAGGCAATCATCCTCTCCGTGCCGCTTTGTCTGTTGTACGCGTTTCTGTGCCTCTCGGCCTGGTATTCCTGCCGCGGAAACCCGCTGGAAAAATATGGCCTCTCGCGCCTGATCGCCACGCACCTTACTGCTGCGCTGGTCGCCAGCATCATCTGGGCAGTCGCGGCCGAAAGCCTTGCCAGCACGCTCTCGAAGATGCAGTCCTTCCCTGGACTGAGCCACCGCTTCCGCCCGGAAGTTCCTCTGGTAATCGTCACCGGCCTACTGCTCTACCTGCTCTGGGTAACCCTGTATTACGTAATCATCTCCCTGGAAGCTTCGCGCGACGCCGAAGCTCGCGTGATGAAAGCCAGCGTCCTGGCGCGCGACGCCGAACTGCGCGCGTTGAAAGCCCAGGTGAATCCGCACTTCCTCTTCAACAGCTTAAATTCCATCAGCGCGCTCACCAGCTCTGACGCATCCAAGGCCCGCGAAATGTGCATCCTCCTTGGAGATTTTCTGCGGCGCACTTTAGGCCTCGGCGAAAAATCCGCGATTCCGCTGGAAGAGGAGCTTTCCCTCATCCGTGCGTTTCTCGCCGTCGAAAAAGTTCGCTTCGGCGCGCGCATTCAAATGGAAGAAAATATTGACCAGTCCGCCTTGCACGTTCCCGTGCCGCCTCTGCTGCTGCAGCCGCTCGTAGAGAATGCCGTCGTGCACGGCATCGCCAATCTGGTCGAAGGCGGGTGGATCCACCTCGACGTCCACGCGCAAAATGGCACGTTGTCTATCACAGTGGAAAACAGTTTCGACCCCGACGCACCGCCGCGCCGCAAAAGCGGAGTTGGCCTTGTCAACGTCCGCCAGCGTCTGCAAGCGCGCTACGGCAATCAAGCCAGTTTCGCCGTAAAAACAGAAGGCGATCGTTACCGCGTCGCATTAACTCTGCCCACTGAAAGCCAGGAGCAACCGGTATGACCCGCGCAGCCACAGCAAAAATTCGTGCGGTGATTGTCGACGATGAGGAACTCGCCCGTCAGGTCCTGCGCGAATTCGTCGCCACGCACAGCGAAATCGAAATCATCGCCGAGTGCGCCAATGGTTTCGAGGCCGTGAAAATCGTCACCGAGCAGAAGCCTGATCTGATGTTTCTCGATATTCAGATGCCCAAGCTCGATGGCTTCGAAGTTCTGGAACTGATCGGCAACGATACCGCCGTAGTCTTCGTCACCGCCTACGATAGCTATGCGATTAAGGCCTTCGAAGTTCACGCCGTGGATTATCTTCTGAAACCTTTCGGCGCCGACCGCTTCGAAGCGTCGCTGAAACGCGCCAAAGAACGCCTCGCGGGCAAGTTGCCAGAACCGGCGCCGACTGCGTCAGACTTAGCCGTCGCCGCTCGTCCGCCCGCGCAATTCCTCGACCGCATCGCCGTGCGCGATGGCACCCGTGTATTTATAATTCCCGTCGCCAAGCTAGAGTATGCCGAAGCGCAAGACGACTACGTCGCCCTCGCCGCCGAAGGCAAGAAGCACCTGAAGCAGCAGACCATCTCCAGCCTCGAAACCGCGCTAGACCCCCAGCGCTTCATGCGCATCCACCGCTCCTACATCGTCAACCTGGAACGCGTAGCCCGCGTCGAACCGTACGGCAAAGACAGCCACGTCGCCGTGCTCGCGAATGGCACGCAGCTTCCAGTAAGCCGCGCCGGCTACGCCCGCCTCCGCGCCTTTCTCGACCGCTAAGAACTGCGTCAAAATCTCAAATTGTTACACGCCCCTGTTCTAGAACTTCTATTACTCGACCCTGCCCCGTTTGTTGACCACCTGTATATTGCGGCACGCGTCCATTCGTAGTAATGTCCGCCCATGCCCCGCCCTTCCTCGCGACGGTCCCCCCGGCATCGCGCTAAGGGCATGCAAAG